>Ga0116231_10005421_pt1 | contig 25162 bp, 22 predicted proteins | sample S1TSphgellanicum_2_FD_89695 | JGI IMG/M metagenome (GOLD analysis project Ga0116231, IMG submission 89695) | Host-associated microbial communities from peat moss isolated from Minnesota, USA - S1T2_Fd - Sphagnum magellanicum MG | ecosystem: Host-associated > Plants > Peat moss > Unclassified... | reverse complement strand
TTTTTCCATTTTTTTTTTAGACAAAATTTTTTAAAACCCCCCCCCTTTCCAAAAACATTGACCTATTTTAAAATCCCCCCCCCCCCCCCTCCCCCCATGTGCATTACAACTAAACAATTATACAAGAACTTTTGCATTTTTTAGGACTTGGAAATTTGTAGCCTCACACCTTTACACATGTTTCAATTCTTTTGAATCAAATTCTCTTTTCAAACTAACACTCTTGGTTCACATGTGGATTTTTTTTGTGTGAAGGTACTCCTGCCACAAGAAAGGCAATCATCAAAGCTTTCAATTGCCATCTACAACACAATTTTTCATATGTTATAATATCCTCCTCTTCCACTTAGGTAAAGCTTTTTGGATGGAATGTTGTTTCCATCATTGTGCAAAATAAGTGTCTTTTCCTACATAGAACAAAACACGACTGGAAAATGCTTAAACACATATGGCACATGTTTAAATGATGTACTCTACCATTTCAATGAAAAACCTAGTGCTTGGATAATTCCTATGTTACCTAAATTTTAAACAAGTACTGTTATATTCATATTACAATGATTTTCAAAGCTTTCTGAAGAGAAATTTATTGAGGTGTCAAGTTTTATAATGTCACTTCAACATGCGTGAACCCTAATTGACAAAAACCAAAGTCTTTCTTCTAAAAAGTTTGATCATAGTTGAGATTGCATAGCCTATTTAAATTATGCAAAACATGTACAATGGTAAACAAAATATCATGTGAGCTCGGCCCCATGGCCAAGGGAGGTTGACAATAGCATCGACAAAAGAAACCAACAAATGCATGTCATTACCCCACTAATCCAAAGGTCAAAAGAAGTTTATGTTGATCAAGAACCATAATCCCAAATTAGGTTGGTTAATGGTAGATATTTACCATAATCAAAGTTATTGAAAATCAATAACTAAAATTTATAAGATGCCAAGGGCATTGATGTTTTGTTCATTATTAGATCATAATTTAGTTGTCAAACCATGGATATGATCCTTTATTTTAAGTTGAAATCAACCATGTTCAAAATTACTTAAAGTTAATACATAGTAGAAAAAGGTTTAAGGTTATTTTAGAGTTAGGTTTAAGGTTTAAGTTAGGTCTTTTGTCCCATGTAAATATAATATTATATGTTTGTTGTATTTTTTTTCCATAACAAAAATAGTGTGATTGATTTAAACTTTCACCATTTGTTAATTTTTTTTTTGCTTCTTTTGCAAATGTATGTTTTACCAAGTGTGTGTTTTTGCAACTATTAGTTTTACCAAGTGTTACTTCATTTTTTTGCTGTCAAATTCATTTTGGTAATTTTAAAAAAACAAATTGCACAATGTATCATAACCCTAACATTGGGTTTGCGACTAAATGTGGAATGCAAAGGCCCATGAAACAAGAAAATGTGTTTGTGTGTGAAACACACTTTCAAAAATGGGGAAGAGTTCAAGGGATGGAACCTAATGATTTCCAAATGACACCCACTTTGAAAGTTGCACTCGTGTGGGAATCTCGAATGTTTAAAACCTTGGTTGGAAAATAAACAAGCACCAAATTGAACCCCTAACATACCATTGAAAAGGTCTTAAAGTGTAGATGCTTAAAGTGCCCTCACATTGTTCATGTAGACCTAATATGCATGAATTATGATCAAAAGAAGGGGTAGGAATCAAATTGGGAATTTTGCTCTTGACCATAAATCCACTTAGAACAAGGGTCAAATGATCTCCAATTGGAATGTGCAATACACCATTGGAGAGATCTTTTTAAAGGTTATAATATAATGCCCTTGCATGTTCCAAAAGGGCTTGATTTGAATGAGATATGAATGTCCAAAGTCTCAATTTTGGGACTCACATTTGGGAGTCCAGAGAAAAAGTGCCATTTGGATGTAGTTCCCACAAGGAGTCACAAAATATACTATAGAAAGGGGAGTGGTGCCTCCTCCCAAAAGTTATGGGTCATATAAAACTTGTGCTTGAGGTTGTCCCTATTAAATTTGCTACACCACTTACATTAACTACCCTCTTTCCTTGGTTGTGCAGGTTGATTTCATTTTGAACTTTTGTTTGTGAGTTTGTCCTAGTCCCATCCCGGAGCTCCAACACACCTTCCTACCCCCGAAGTGCTATGAGCTAAGGAGCATGCCCCAATTCTCTTATTTTTTCATTATTTCACTTTGGGACCCATATTTGGGTCTTTTAAGGAGTTTGGGGGCACATCACAATGGTTGTTATGGTGGATGATTTTGATTTTGGAATAAAAAATGTTGCATTTGAGGCAATTGTACTCAATAGGTATGGCAATTTTGATTGAATTACAAATAGGAACATGGAAGATCCAAACTATGCATATTTGCATTGTGGTTTGTTAAACAAGGTAACTTTGACCACAATCATTTTGAGGGTGAAATCGCTTCATATAGAGATGCATGAACATCATTTGCAAAAAGGCATGTTTGTGAAGGTGGAAAATTTTGGCGTTGAATCAAATTCCAAAAGGGGTTTTGAGAAAGGTGACATGCATATTGTCATTACAATTGAATCGACAACCATTGTGTCATCAATTCTTACATTCCAACTTGAGTTAATTTTCATGTTAATCCACATCGATTCCATTAGTAAATTCAAATGTTATATTCAGAATTGGAGGTCTACTACCATTATTGTCATCATCATTGGTGTAAATGAGTAGGGGATAACAAAGGTGAAAAACAATTATTGATTATAAATGGAAAAGTTTAATTCGACCAAAATGTTCTTGTTCTTTGAAATAATTTCAAAACAAAATATCAACAATTTCTTGAGGTGTACAATGGAGGCCAATGTGCTATGGTTTTAATAAAAAATGTGACAACATCAAAAAAATATCAATATTTGAAGGCACAACATTACATAATTTTAACAAAGGTTGTTGACAAAGATATTCAAACTCACCTTTTGTAATTACACAACAAATTATCAAATGCTTAATATGTATTCAAAAAGGTAAATTCCTTTCCTTTCCTTTACATCATTCAATTTTTTTTCAAATTTACACAAAACATCAAACATAACCTAATGTTCATTTCATGATCAACTATATTAAAAAAGATAATGAAAAATACAAAAATAATGCAATGAAAAATAAATTTTCAAAGTGTTATTTTTTAGTGTCAAAGAAAATTGAATGTTCACCTAATTTTCCGAAATGGTCCATTAAGTGGTCCTTGGTTGTCCAGGGTGGAAACCATTTGATGGCCACCAAGTGCTTCCTCGTAATCCCCCTAGAAGTCCCAAATCAAGACCATTTAGTGGCCACCAAGTGGTCTTTGGCAATCTAGGGTCAAAATCATTTGGTGCCCACCAAGTGGTCCCTTGCAGTGTAGGGTTGAAACCACCTAATGGCCACTAGGTGGGCCCTTGTAGTTTAGGGTTGAAATCACTCGGTGCCCATTAAGTAATCCTTCACAGTCCAAGGTCAAAACCACCTGGTGGCCGCTAGGTGGTCTCCAAGCCAAAAAAAAAAAACCACCTAATGGCCACTAGGTGGTCCTCTGCAATCTAAGGTTGAAACCACTTAATGGCCACCAAATGGTCTCTAAGCCAAAAAAAAAAAAAAAACCACTTGGTGGTTTTTGGGCGAGGAAAACAAAACACTTGGTGAACACCAAGTGGTCCCTTATAATTTAATAATAATAATGAAATTTGGGTGGCCAACCTAATCCTACTCTTTCTAAGGAGATTCTTCTATTTTAAAAGAGGATAATTGGGTGGCCACTTGAATTTAATGTAAAAAAATACAAAAACAACCATTTGATTCTTCCCTCTTTGAAAAGGGGAGAATTGAATGGCCACATAATTCTCTCTACTATAATGGCCTATAGAAAATACTTTCAAATGATTTTTTTTATTAAATTAAAAAAAAAAAAACAAAAATCCATGTTCCATTGCATACTAGACATAGAGTACAATGTTGTTATTTAGAATGAAAAAGTTATTTATATATAGTCTAGTGGAATTCCTTTTTGGGTTTTACCCATAGATTTTTAAATCATTCAAAGCAAATAAGAAATGAAAGAGATATATGGTTTGAAAGAAGGGGGTATAATGTTTTTTTTGTGCTTGAATGACCTTTTCTTCTTGATATTTCTTTTGTTATTAAAAAAAAATTTTTTTTTTTTCTTTGGGTATTAAAATTTAAAATTATTACATTTCTGCAACATTTTTTATTATGGACTTCTTATGCATTTCATTTTTTTTGTTTATATATTATGTGTATGTGTATGCATTGTTTTATTTATTTCTTGATTGATTTACCTTTTTTCCACATTTTCCCTCTATTTATGTTCATCTTCATTTACCTTCTTTTTTAACATATTTTTTTTTTCAAGTGATTAGGGTGTTGTCCATATCTAGCCCTCCTACCCCTCCATTTCAAAAAGTATGTGGAGATTGTCAGAAGATGTCATCATTTCTCCAATGAGTGGTGTTCATTGTAATGCTTGTTGTCCAAAATCAATGGTTCAAAAATTAAGCTTCCTTCATGGTTCCATTGCAACCAGTGATGAACTTGTGTTATTGACCATTGAGGGCAAATGGTTTGAAGCAATTGTGCATATGACAAAATCAAAATTCTTGGATTTGCCTCATCCAAAACAAATTCAACTTTTCATTTCAATTCGCATTCATGGTAAATTTCAATTGTCAACCACATCTGCCCTTGTTGGTTTCAAGAAAACATCCAATAATCTATCCCATAACTAAAACCAATTTGAAGGGTGAAGGTTTAGTTGTTCTTTCAAAAATTATTCTTACAAATAATGTTCAGCATAGTGTGAAACGCAAGCTTGATTTTGATTCATCAAAATCAATTTCTAAACAAAAACCCTCTTAAACATTAAAATTGTTGATAATTTTTATGTGACCTTTCTATAGTTTTTTTTAATATACGAATAATCTATATATGTGGAAATTCCCTATAACAAAATTTTGGTTTAAATAACCCATATTGTATAATCATTTTCAAATTATTTTTTAAATGAAAAGGAAAGTTTTCACTCATCAATTTACATCATGTTGAAAATAATTTTAAATGTAACATTTTGTATGTGAAGCAATTTTTCAATGAAAATAGTTTTTTAATGGAAGCAGTTTTTTCAATGAAAGCAATTTTTCAATGCAAACAATTTTTTCAATGAAAACAATTTTTTAATGCAAGCAATTTTTTCAATCAAAGCATTTTTTTAGGAAAGTAATTTTTCAATGTAAGCAGTTTTTTTCAATGAAAATAGTTTTTTAATGCTAGTTTTTTTTTAAAAAGTAATTTTCAATGAAAATATTATTTAATGTGAGTAGTTTTTTCAATGAAAGTAGTTTTTTCTAATTGTAAATAATTTTTCAATAAAAATGAAATTTTAATATAAATAGTTTTTTAATGCAAATAATTATTTAATGTAAATAGATTTTCAATGAAATTTATTTTTCAATGCATGCAAATTTTTAATAAAAGTATTTGTTTAATTTAATTTTTTTTCCAATGCTAGCAATATTTCAATTCAAGCAATTGTTCCATCTAAGCAATTTTCCAATATAAAGAGTTTTTCAATGCAAGGAATTTTCCCAAAAAAATTAAAAGCAAATAATATTAAATAAATCCTTGGTTTTATCATTTTTGAATGTGTCTATGTGGGAACCATGCTTTTGTTTATATAGATATTCATTAAATTGAAGTTCATAATAATGGAAACACCTTTATTAAATCTTGTTGATTCATCATTTGAACATGCATTACATTCATATGGTTTTCATTTAGTTTCAACATACAAATATGAAATAGCCAATTGTTTTTTTGATATTATATCTTATTTATTGGATAATCATTTATCATCTTTTGAATTGAAGCAAAATAACATGTCACATTTAAATCAATGTTTATTATTGAATATAAAAAAACCCAACAATGTTGTATTTGAAAATTATTTCCAATTATGTTGTTTTATTTGCATCAAGGCATGGTCATAAATAAACATCAATATGTGACAAAAATGACATTAAGTGCTAGTATGGGAGGTTTGAAGGGAGATTTCACAGTAATATTTTGGATAGCTAAATATCTACAAAGGCTAATTTACATTTGGAACAAAATATCAAAAAACATTATGTCTTAATGTGGCATGGATTTTCAATTTATCCCCTTACATATAGCATAAAGTTTTCAACAGTTTGAACCAATTCAATATGTTAATGGTCTATCTAGGTCTTTGCCTATTTTTCAAATTAATGATCCCAAAGTTACCATAAATTTAGATGATTTTTCAACTTTTTTATAATCAATGGTGTAACAACCTTTTATTTAATTATCACAATTAACTGCACATTTTTATTGGAATGAAAATTTTGATTATGCATTAATGGACATTTTGAAAAAAATTGGGATTCACCATTGGAATATGTTGTTTCATTGTGTAACACTTCTTACATAATATAAATATTATTTTAAAAGTAAATTAAAAAAATTATGCAATACTTATAATTTTTTTTGAAAAACAACATAAATGTTCCTATCAATGAGATTTTGTTTAATCCATTCACTTTAGTTTCCCTCACCAAAGTTTTAAAAAATCCCAAAATTCAAATGGAACACTCCCATTTGATTGTTAAGCATAATGTAACATGCATATATATATTGATTGCACACTCTATGACAACAATATTTCTAAATTATTGAAGGTTTGTCCAAATCTAATTTATTGTGCAAAAAATATAAATTCATCAACATGTTTCCAAATATTAAAAGAACCAAATCCTAAATTATGAATCATATGAAATAAATATACTAAAAAATCACAAACATTTTTCATAAATGATAAAGTTCAATTGTTGTATGTTCAATGCACTTTAAAAAATTAAAAAACTAATTTCCACACAACTTCTTGTAAAACATGATGTTCAATCAAATAAATTAGAATATAATGTTAATATAAAGGGAAATACACATAATTCAATATAAATTGACATTAATAATTAAAAAATCCAAAATGTTCCCATCATTCTATGTTTTGGTTCTGAAAGGTTATGTTTTTTAAAACAACTTAAATGTTTTTCAAATCAATTATCAAGACAACTTTCTATATACTTTCAAATTAAAATAAAACCAAATTCAACATTATACATATGTACAACTTGTTTACATAATATTAGTGAAAATAAATCACCCTTATATCAAGTACCAAATAAAATGTTTAGAAACAAAATCATTCCATCAGTCCAAAAATTAACACAATTAAAATAACATTATATTTCACCACGTTTTGCTTTTGTTCAAGTTTATAAACTCCAAGGGTATGGGCATTATATGATAGTGTTATTAATTAATGTCCCTCCAAATGTGGATCAAACTCAATCAATATTATCACATTCACCACATGATGGTGCAACAATAGGTGTGTTTCTTAAGCAATGTCTTGAATACAAATCATTTTATATGTCAAGAAATGTTCATCCAAATATGGTGATTATCACTTTATGAAATTTGATTGAAACACCATTTTACAAATATTTGAATGTTACCATTCATCATCAATGGGCAAATTTGTTTACTTCACATATGAATTCAAAATCGCAAATTTCTATTAATAATAATGCATCATCTAATAACTTTGATTTTGAAAATGAAAAAATACATTGTACACCAACAGATTTCAATGATACATAATTTGATGAATTATGAAAATACTATATATTTAATTGCCCCAAATCAAAACTTTCACCTTTTAATTTAATTTTAAAATAAACATTCAGAGGAACTAAATTTTCCAACATTGTTATACAAGCAACCTCGATAATTTTCATATCAACAAATAATTCAATGGAAATTACTTCATAAATTTGGGGATTTTTCAACAAATATTTTTAACCTTTTTTTTTAAGCTACTAAAGTTCCCATCCAAAAAGTCATAGGTTCTAGTTGGGTGTGAATGCATAAAATAAAACTATGTGGTAGAATTTTCAAAACTTATCAAATATGAAATAAACCAAATTGAAATAATATATTCAAATCATGCTTAAATTACGATGAAAGCATGGTAAAACAGATAGAAAAAGTGTTGTCCCCAAAAAGTAGTTTGAAAATGAATTTTTTTTTATATAAACACATGATAGCAGGTTAAAAACTTGTGAAACGACACTAAACTTTCAATATTGACAGTGTAACAATGCATTTATCATGGAACATACATGTTCAACAATCCTTATCTAGTTTACCAAACTTATCATGAAATTCATTAAAAAAGGCTTACATGTCGATATGAACAATTACAACTTGTTGGTGCTAGAATGTTTAATGTTATAAATAATAGGCTAAGGTCCATAAAACACATTTAAAAAAAAAAATTGGTGGTGTTGTTCTCATGACAAGTGATTTATGTCAAGCACCCCTTGTGAAAAATAATTAGATCTTTCAAAATATCAAAAATAATGTTAATGCATTAACATCAAATTTTTTGCTTGAACATATGTCCAATGTTATGAACTAAATAAAGTTATGTGGTAGTCTAATATGGTGTTTATACAAATTTTGAATAAATTTCATATTACAACATAAAATACAAAAAATATTCAAATTATGATCAACAACCACCCAACAATTTTGCTACTTTGTATTTATTTTATATAAACAAACTTGTGCAAAAACACAATGAAAATGTGTTCACTAACACATTAGGTCCCATGTTTATTTTCAAAGCATTGGACATCAACCATCAATCATGCCCACCATCTTACAAACTCTCAAATGATCCAAATAAAATTATGGGTTTTCATTTTACAATTCATATAAAAAAAGATATGTTGGTTGAATTATGTGTTGGGGTAACTATGCAACATTTGATGGATTTATGAATGGAGCTAATAGCATTTTTAAAGCATCAACAACATATTGTGAAAAAACCATTTTATGGATAATGTTTCAAAATTATAAAATTGGAACACTAACCAAGAAAAAAAAATCATTATTACAATAATAGCATTGAATCAAAATGGACACTATTTGAACCTATCATCAAAAATATAAGAGTTGGTAAATCCCAATCATTTATCATAATCAAAATTCAATTTCCAATTCAATTTGTAGTAGCAAAAACCATTCATTGTTTTCAGGGATTATCACTAAATCAATTGTTTTTTTATCCCACTAACATTAAAAAATTTGGGTTAACATATATAGCATTATTCCGCATTCGAACAAAAAAAAACCATATTTGTTAACTCCTCTCCAACATGAAAATTTTTATGTGGATCCAATAATACGTATAGAAATGAATAGATTGAAAATAATTACAACTTGGAAACCATTAATTCCTCAATTAAAAACTTACATAATTTTCATGTAATTATATAAGCTTTGAATACAACTTCTTTACGGCAACATTACAAAAACATCAATCATGATCATAACCTTCAAATGTCTTATATCTTATGTCTTATTAAAATAAAAATACACCATGCATCAATAGATGTACACAAATCTATAAATTCATCGAAATATTCATATATTTCAGTCGATGATGGTCATGGGTTTATGATGGTGTAAGACATACACATGCACTTAAATTCCTTCAATACAATAACTAATGATGGTTCAGAATATATAATTTTTAATATTAATACATGAAAAGAAATACATATTGTACGTGTGTATAGGGTTCGTTCATGTTCAATTTCTACATTCTTAAACAATCTTCAAACTATAATTCAACAATATCCCGAACATTGTCCAATCATCATTATGGGAGATTTTTATGTTGACATTCTAAAAGACAATAACCAAGCAAAAAAAAAAAACAAGAACTACATATTTCATGGATAAATTTCAATTAAAATCACAATTTAATGAAAGCACCACAAAAGTTGGATTTCAATTAAACCATATATGAACAAATGTCCTTGGAAATAAATGGAAATTTGGTGTAACAAAAGCATATTGGTTAGATTTTCACAAATTGATTTATATTGCATTCAAATTACCAAACACACTTCCAATTTATAACAAAAAAAACCATTAATGTCTTCATTTATTTAAAGTGTAGTGTTTGTGAAAATATGCATGTAAATGTTGCATTTTCCAGCTAATTAATTATTCCAAAAATATTGGCACCTTGTGGTTTGAATTTTTATTTTTACATTTTTTTCATGGACCATGTGCAAAAACAAATCATAAATATCAATAACAAGACAAAAAAAAATTGGATGATTTTTTTATTCACTTACACCCATTAAACACCATAACAAAACACCTTTCATGGAAAACCTAAACCACAAATACAAATATATATAAATGACCAAATTCTCAAATTCCAAAATGAAAATGAAACAAAAAATAAAAATATTTCCATGTAAATTATATCCATTCAATATTGATGTTTGTTTCAAACATCAAAATACCTCATGCACATTGCTAAAAATTGTCTACATTATCCAAGTTTGAAAAACTTGGATTTTTTTAAACAATATAATTATTTACAACTTTATATTCATTTTTATGGTTAAAGAAAAGAAAATGGAACTATGGTTTCAATATCTAAATATCCACAATGAATTTTTAAATGGTTAGAAAACTTCATTTTTTAGTACAAATGTGAAAAACAAAATTCATGGTCTTTCAAAAAACCAACAAACTTTCATCCAATAGAACTTGACTTCATAGTAGAACATTAAATGTACCTTATTTTTAGGATAGAGCCTATTGTGGCAAAGCCACTTGTTTTTCATTGTGCCCAAAATTAATTTGGGTATCATTTTTTTACTTGTTGCCTAACACAATTATTTGGAAAGTTTTTGTGAATTATAGTGTAAGATGAGCTAAGACTTATGATAAAAAAATCTTTCTCTTGGCAAATTTTGACAACCAAAATTCTTTGGAAATTTTTGGAAAAGTTTTTTTTTTAATTCCATTTTTTTAATTTGGAAAACATTGTCAATATTTTTTAACCAATTTTTTTTTCAAACAAAAATTTTGACCAATTTTTTTCTTAATAACATCCTACTAACACAAATGTATATTAAATGAGTATAATCTCATGTAACACACTTAACACAAAAAGGGGAAACTTCAAAGTCTTGGTCCAGGATCACCCAAGCACATAAAGTGTTGTTTTCATGTGAGCTTCATCCTAAGGGAGCTTATCACATATGCTTTTAAACTTTAATTTATGAAAGGAGTGCTCACCAAGTCCAAATAAATCTTCCCTTTGTGAATTTGTGAAGTGATGGAAATTTGACTTTTGTTGCAAGAAAAAGGAAAAGCTTGCATTCCTTTCCCAAATCCACCAAATTGTAGACCTTGGAATTTCAAGGTTTGTCTATGAATTTTTAAAACCCCATAACTTCCATGTCACCTAATGTAATGTTGTAATGAGTAAACACTTTTGTTGTACTAATAAGAATGTTGGATGTCAAGGAAGGTAGACAATTAGTTGAGGTGCATGACCAAAGCCCAAATTTGAATACATATATAATAGCATTTTATCTTGTAGGTACTAGTGTAAATTTTGTCAAGGACAAACCTTCATAATGCGCCCACAACATAGGCATGGATGGAGGAACCACCTTGAATTATTACCAGTTTAAAAAGTGCTTACATCAAGTTGCCAAGATTTACATATCATTAAAAAAAATGTTATCTAGTTGTTCCATTCATATTTACCTATTTCAAGCCTACCTACGTCGCTCCTTTCTTCTACCTATTTACATGGATATGAAAAGACAAATTAAAGTTTTTTTTAATGTCTATGTTATGTATATTGAAATAATTTAATAACCTACCTCTTTCGAGCCTATTTACTTAATCCTTTTCCTTTGTGTATTTTCATGAACATGGAAGATTTGACATAAATAATGATGAATTATTGAGAACCAAGTGGTAATATACAAAGAAAAAGAAAGAAAAACAAGGGGGGAGAGATTTTGCTCAATTTGGAATCTTGTGCTTTAAGCAAGGGAATTACACTTGTAATATATAAAATAAAAACCTATTTCTATTGAGTGAGTTTACATAAGAGATTTTGACCATGGAGATGGGCATGTGTCATGATCATCTCCCTTGGGTGATGCCTTTGCATCATTCACTCCCACTTCATGTAGTGAGATACCTAAAGGTGCCACTGATCAAAAGCACTTCCACAAAACATACTTGTTGCTGACAGAGCACATTGCAATGTGTAGTTCACTTCTAATCATCAAAACAATATTTGAGGTTCACAACTTGTAGTGTTTAAAAATAAAAGTATGTTTGTAGTCAAAACACTAAAAAGATTAGTCACACTTTGTGTAAGGTTTTCAAATGTAGTTGTAGGGGAGGTTCATGAATGAATGGGTTCTCCTGAGGGAGGGCCACCTAAGGGTGTGAGCCCAAAGGTGTTCCTAAACATCATGAGAACCTAGAAGTACATGAACTTTGACACACACGCAAACAATTTTCTTTTATGAGAAAATGGAAACATATCAAAAAAGGAAGATATCCCCTTGGCATAATACCCTAGGATTCTTCTCCCAAGGGAGATCCTTTACAATACAGAGAAAAATAAATACAAAATCATTTAATTACCTTTAAATTATCCTAGTTGGGGGTGCCTTTGTCTTTGTAGTTCTAGTAAGTTTAAAACATAGAGGATTCTTATGAATGTTGTGAGATTGTGCCTCTACAAGCAAAGGGGATGTTATATTTTAATATATTTCATTGGTTATGTCAGAATATTATAACCTTAACTTTCCAAATTCAACATTAAGCTTTTGGAACTCCACATTGGACTCTACATTCTACCAACTTATAAATGTGTGCATCTGCTTTGAACTATTCTAATTCCATGTTGGATTTTGCATAAGTTAGGACACACTTCTTTTTGCATATATTGTCTACATGGTCAGGTACCAATCATGTATGAATTGTACCACATTGCATTGTATTTTTGTTTCAATTGTGCAAACCTTGTTTTTGAAGCCTCACAAGAGCCCTTTAATGTTAACCTTTAATGTGTTTGTGAATAATTAACATTTTGAGACCAAGTATTTTGAACCTAATACTTTATGTTTTGTTTTATTAGGTTTATGAATGATATGGATGATATGTATCCATTAACCCCTATATGTCAAGATGAACCAAATTGGTTCACTTTTCAATGTATTTTTTCTCTTGCATATTTAGGGTTTAAAGAAGGAAGTTTGTGTGATCTCCCCAACCATGTCACATGTTTTCATGTTCTTTATATCATTGGAAAGCCTTCAATGATTAAAGTTGTGCCAAATCAATTTCACTATGTTTAAACCTACGGTGCAAGTCAATTTTTTCATTGAGAATTTAATGAAATCAAAACTAAAAATGTTAGACAAATTGGGGCACACTTTCAATATTATTGGAAAGCCATTGATGAGTGAGATTTTGTGAAGGTAACTTGATAATTTTTAAACCTTAGGTGCACGAGACTATTGAATTTTGAGTATTTTTATTATGGAAATACAACTAAATTACATAAACAAATTTTGTAAGGAGAAATTAGTTGGGTAGTAAGTTCACAGTTGGGGCAACAACATGGTCACATTGTCTATCTATGAAGGAAAGTTGTTTGTTATGTTGAGATTTCCCAAATGATGACACCCCTACCATACTTTTGATACCCTTGGAAATGTTTATAGTTTACACCTATGGTGCAAGAGTTATTCAACATCACACAATTTTTTCAATGAAAATTCAATAAAGTCAAATAAATAAAATAAATAATATGCACAATATATTCTTTCTTCATTTTATTTTTGACCAAGTTGTGAAAACTCGCCAAAAAAATGTCAATAATTTAACAATTTTTTCAAATAAATAAATTTGAATGTAAATTGAATAACATTTATTTTGCTATGAAATTAAAAAATATGAAAGTGCAAAAATGCAATATGTAGGGGCTTCGATGGGGCGAAAAAATTTAACCAAAAAACCAACCCCTTTGTTGGCTTGCCCCTAGAGAACAGACTACACATTGCTATAGGATTTGGGCATAATATTTTGGCTCAAACTTGACCCAATGTGTGAATGGCATTTGGATTATTATGTGTGCATATGATGGATGGGCATGTTCCATAGAACTATATGCATCTAAATGAAAAGTTCTAGATCTAATAAAGGAAGCTTTTAGTTTGAAGTTTGATCATAAAATAAAGGATATACTTGTTACACAATGAGTTGTTTGTTCTTCCTATCTTCATGCATTACTAGTTCCATCTCACTTGTTTCCTACTTTTCATGTTTGCTTGATGAGAACCTAGGGGAACACATGAGGAACAATATATGGAACCAATTGTGTGTGTGTGTGTGTGTGTGTGTGTGCACCAATAGTCTTTGCCACTATCCCCTTTGCCTTTCCTTGGCCAATTGTTTCCCTTTACCTTGACTTTGGACACCTTATATCTAGTCTCATATGGTCACCCATGTTCAATTCCATGCATGCCCATGCCTAATTCCCTGGAAGCTCATGTGTGTGCAACAATCCCTTCAATTATGGTCATTGATCATAAAAGCCATCCATGTCCATGGAGAAAAATTGACATGAGTTAATAAAAAATCAAGTAATGAGCTTGAAGGTAGTGTCATGATCCAAGTTGTGAGGCTACAATTCATGAATTCAACAACTAGTTGAACTTTTAGCACTTTTAGGTGTGACAATGGGGAGGATTCATGTTACATGTAAAAATTATTCACACCATTCTTTCAATTCTTTATGTGAAATCTACTGAAGTTGTGTTCTTATTTTATTTTTATTTATATCAATGCAAAACTTCTTGTTGGAAGAACATGCAAACATGCTAACTTCTAACCTTTATAAGATACCTCATAATATTTGGCTTCAAAAATTTGGTAAAAAAGGTGCCTACCTCTATGTTGCAACATTAGATGATTATGTGTGAACTTTCCAACAAGATTTGTATTTTTTTATCCCTTCTTGTAGGGTAATCAAAATAGAAATAGTCCAAATAGGGATGAATTGCAATTGCATAGGGTGAGGCAGTCTAGGAATCTAGTGTTATTGGTCGCAGTTGTGTTAAGGGTAAGACTATATTATAATGATTAAACAGATTATGATGCATGGGTATAATGAATAGGTATTGTGATGACTATTTTGGGATGCTAGACAAAGGAAATTCAATAAAAACAAAGTGCATAGTAATGGAGGATGAGTAGGTGAGATTAAGACTATTGAAGTGGAATTCAAACTAGTTTAAGGCAGGAGAATTGAGGAATTGAGGACATTTTTAAAACAAGTTCTTTGGGAATTCATTTTCATATTGTTTTTTGGACATGTAGACTAAAGAGCACGGGAGTTTTTTTCAGAGTTTAGAGAGTAGTTTTTGATGAGGAACATAAACTTACTAAGTGAAAACACATTAAGGGTGAACCACTTTTCACCAAAAAAGGTGATGTGTAATGAGTATTTTAGTATGTATTAAATTAAAATCTTGATGGTATCATTTGGCTATCCTAAACACAAGAAATTTCTTTAAACTTTTGCATGACAACATTTTGGAACCCAAAGTTCACTTTGAGTCAAAATTAATCTTGATCCAATGGTTAAATGAAAAGGATTGGATAAAATTAATATACATACAATATTATAATTTATAATTTTTCAATAGCCATAGGGTTTCATGTTTGTGGTTCATGAAACATTACCAAACAAAAGAAAATTAAAAAAATAATGCAGTGCCCATCTATAAAATTTCCTCATCTTTGATATAATAGTGTTTTTTTCCTTAAAAAAAGATATTATTATGCATTTATTATTCAAAAATGCGAAAAAACACATTTTTTGAATGAAATCTCATCAAAATTTTAAATCTTTAAATGGTCCTAGATTTAATTCATGTATATCAATATCATACACCATTAAAAAATTCACCCAAGAATTCCACTCACAACCCTAGTTTTGAAGTATGCAATTTTTTCAAACTCTATGAGAAATATTATTTTGTCACAAATATATTCCATACATTCAATTTTTTCTTTTTTTTTTGAATTTTTAAAAATAATTTATTAGATTAAGTTTAAAGTTAATCAAATATACTTAAAGGAAGCAAAAATAATCCAAGATATGATGTCCATACATTACCAAAAAAATTAATTGCAAAAAGATTATACTTGTGACTATAATTTTTGGGGGGCTTAATGTGCTTATGCCTTATTAAACTTTTTTTTTTTCATGTACTTTGAACCATAAGCTGTTGTTTTTTCCTTTCTATCAATATGAGAAGTAAAATTGTTGCAGAATTTATGACAAATTTAGAATTGTGCAAACAACTTTGTTGTAAGAAAGTGTTGTTGAACAACTTTTTAGAATATCTATTAAATTTGAACACAAACTTCATGATTGAAACTAAATATGTATAAGAATAGAATTTGAAGTTAAAGAATGTTAAAATATGAGGATTTACCATTTCGCAACCATCCTTGGGACGAATTTGGGGTCAAAAATTTTGGTTGTATGATTTGCTTTAGTTTTATTATCTAATAATAGATACAAAAAGGTTATTGTGAAGAATTTTTTTTTTTTCTCTAATCTACACATTCAAAATTGGTGAAGAAAAAATTGTTGGAAATTAGATTTGAGTATATAATTGTTGTAAGGATTTAAATATGTGGCAAAAAAAATTTCCAAGGAAGAGTGGTAAAATGGTGATAAACATAATTCAAGTAGTGACTTGAAGTTTACAAAGACATTAGATCAGGTAGCCATGCAGCATAATGAAGAAAAAAATGTAATAGAGGAAGAACTACAATTTGCAAATGATGCAATGCAATTTCATACTCCAAAAAGAGTACGATATGTTATGCCAAGAATACCCAAGATAGAGGAGCAACTTGCAAGGTAAAAGATGCCATTTGTAGCAGTTATGGAACCTTGGGAAACATTCATTAACAAAGCAATGAGATGACCCAATGTCCGAAAGAGGCTACCAATGAGGATAGAACCTCCGGAAGTCGAACCAAAGGGATGGGGAAACAATGTAATCAAGGTTACCCTTGTAGATTTACAACAAAGGGAATAAGAAAGAACATAAATGAGTCTATCAACCCAAAGACATGGTAATTTGTACAAATTTGAAAATATACTACATATGCATCACGAAATACAAGGAGGTATGGAAACAAGATCCATAGATAGAGGCTCTACTTGATAATTTGATTTACCTCAGTACCACCACAACCATGAAAAGTGGGATGAAGACATGGACAATGATGAAGTTGAATAGGTATTGTTGTAGTATGCTAAAATTATACTACAAACTAAGGATCTAGAGGAACATTTTGTAACTAAAACAATGTATCAAACCAAGATGGAAAACATAGCTGAGTGCAACATTCCACCAATGTTGGTGGTTAATACCAAAATATGGCAGGCGGACAAGGTTAATGTAATGCAAATTAGTGAATCCAAGATTAAACATAGCCATCAACCCATATTATTACCATGAAAACAAGTTTGGAGTAGATCTAATCAAAGCATAAATCACCACTATAGACTCACAACTAATTGATGTAGCTTCGATAGACAAGAAGATCACTCACTTACGAATTGTCCATTCATTGAGCAAAATGTACGAGATGCAATGATCAGTCATTTCCATATCCAAGCGTAGAACAACCAGAATCCAAAATATGATCATAATTTGTTGGCCATTTTGCAGAATGTGATACCAATAACATAACTACATAACTATAAAAAACTATGTAACACTATTGAAATGGGTGATGTATAGAAAACACCTTTTGAAGTCAGAATACTTGGAATCACTTGACCATGTCATTATGTTCCAAAGATAATTAGGATGATTACCAACCATCCTACTCTGAGTAATGCAATACTTGTAACTTTCAAAAATACAAAGTTTGTCCTTGGATTAAAAAACAAAACACTACAAGATACCACAATGTTCAAACATAGTGGCATACCAATTCATGGAAAACCAGTACCATAGTTTTTCCCAATAGTTATTAATGAGGTGCAAGGAGTTCTGGTGATGGTTGCATACCCAACCAGATCTATGCATGCGATTACAGTTGGATATCCAGTATCTATAAGGAATGATGAAATTCTTGTAATACTAGTTGATAATGGTTCTATTTACAATAGAGTTTGTATAGAGCCTATTGAAACTTTAGAAAGAAACCATTATAGTGATTTAAAAGCAATCCTTGTTAGTTATGGTGCTAGAAAACCTATAGTAGTAAACCTTGATGTGAAAGTACTAGTGAACCTACTTTCAAAAACACCCTTCCACAATGTAGTTACTATTAAATCTATACCACTAAACCCAAGAGGATATCTTCCACACCCCTCAGGAGGTGCTACAATAGCATATGTGCAACCTATAGTACATAGGTGAAAATCCTTTAAGGTGTACCACATAAGAAGAAAAGGGCCTAGTCCTTATTGCAATCCTTTTTTGCCTTATATTTTGATCCCCATAAGAAATAATGAATAAAAAATTGTTTAAAATTTTAAGACTATATTTTAGACCATTACAATTTTAGATTCCATCATAATCATCCATAAATGTGTCTTTACATGGTAAAAAAAGACTAGGTAAAAAAGACAAAAAAGGGTGATGTTATGACAAGATTTCCGTACACCTTAAAAAATTTGGACCCACCCTATTATAAGCCTTTCAAGAGACCACTAAATTATTTTGAATATAAGAAAGATTCCGATCCAAACATTCATGTACAAGTATTCAAAGTCATTATAAAAGTTAACGATGAAACGATAGATGAGGAAATAATTAATTTGTTCAATTTTACATTGAGAGATGACACATTTGACTAGTGTAACAACTATATGCGAGATAACCCCAACTACAAATTTGCAAATCTAGAACAAGTTTTTTGTAGATGTTATTGGATTGTGCAAAATGATGAACATGTATATCTATAGTTAAAGAACCTAAAACAAGAATCCACAGAAAGAGTAGAGGTATATTATGAAAGACTATTGAAATTAACCAATAGTTTACAAATGCATACTACTAATAGTTTCTTGACCACAATTATTATGATTCGGACCATAATCTTACTTACGCATTGCTATTGCAAGAATGAAATGGGAGACCTTACAACAACACAAGGAGTCGTCGTTGATTAAAATATTTATGTGCCTAAAGCACATAATACACTTTCTATACCACAAACCATAGGGATAGGGAATGTAGCTACTAGAAACTAGATAGCTGCAAAACTAAATATGTATTATACCAACTGCCATCACATAAACCATAATGTGGAGACCTGCAGAAACAAGGAGGAGGAACCAATTATTATAACTACTATTGAAGCCATTACATAGGCTAGTAAACCTTTAAGTCCACTAAAGGGTGCAAACATGATAACATGAATAGCACCTGGCTACTTTTAGGATTACTTTTAAGGGAATACATTCCTTAGAATATTCTTTTAAAATATTATTATATCAAGGTTTATGTAAAAGATTTCAAACTATATGTAATTTTCAAAAGTTTTGAAGTCTATTTATAAGTCCTTTTAGTGCTAAAAAATAAGTGTTATAATGTTTAATTAGTGCTTTTGAAAGTTTTTTATTCATCAGATATTTTTCAAATTAATTCACATGTTTCAATGATATATTATGAACCTTACTATATAAAAAATCTTGTACTTTCAACACTAATTAAATTACCACTTCTAAATATGAAAAACTAAACAAGTGTTACGCAGCTTGTTGAAGCTCTTGTTAGTGTGACTGCACCCTAAACTACCCTTGTCACATTTGTGGAATAGTGGGTCATGAATTGACAAACTACTCAAGATTTGGTGAAATGCAAAACATGTTCAAGGATAAAAGAGGTCAAACCATAGAATTTAAGCCAATAATTGAGCTCAAACTTGTTATTGCCTCAGTTAACATGGTGGATGTCAATGTTACCACTCAAAATAAGACAAGTGAAAAACATGTGCTCAAAGACCGAAAGCCAAAAAAGAATAATCTGCAACAAATTGGGAAGTTGAAGAAGTCTATGGTGGAAACCATGCAATAGATGCATCGAACTCACCTACTCCTTCAACAAGAAAATAAACCACCACTTAGGTTGGGATGTTAAGCTCAATAGAACTTACAGCACCAACAAAACTTTAGGAAGTACCTTCTACCTTTCCAAGTAAAATTATTTATGTGGAGGAGATTTTTTAGGATATAAGTAAGCAAATGTTGGAAATTAGTTATACCTTGAACCTTGGATAGTTGATCAAAATAACACCATATATGAAAAAATACTTATGGTAGAAACTAAAGGATGATAAACCACATATACTACTAGGATAATGAATGAGAAAACAACCATTTCTATAGTACTTGATATTAGCACAACAATAATTGCAATAAATAATCACATGGCTTTGATCCAAGTACATATGGGCAGAAACATGATTGATGATGTAGTTTTGGATGGGGGATCTGGGGTAAATATTATCACAGAACAGTTAAGAGCTAGGTTAGGATTACTTAAGCCAAAACTTACTCCTTATAATTTGCGGATGGCAAATCAAACCACAACCAAACTAGTGGGATTGATGAAAGATCTGAGGATGTATGTCCATAGTATATCATACATAGCTACATTTATAATCCTACATAACATTGTTGTAGATTGCAATTATTTCATGTTGCTTGGTAGACTTTGGCTTAGAGATGCTAAAACAGCACATGATTGGGGGAATAACATGATCACGATACAAGGAAATGGTGCAGTTTGAACCATAGTTGTGATTAAACACTTGGGCACTAACTTGAAAAGACTAGAGGTTTTATTATGCTTTGATTATCAAAATGGCATTATAGATGATGAAGAAAATCTAATGTTTGCTAATGAACCTAAATTATTTTCTATTGGTACAATTAACTTACCATTGGAAACTCTAGATATAGTTGTAGTTAATACAATACAACTTAAGAAAATTACAAAAACTATAGATTCTAAAGCAGAACCTTCTTGTAATTTTAGAAGTAGTGCAAAAATTGTTGTCGATAAGAGACCTAAAGTTAATCTAGAAGACAAGGTGTATCTTGAAACCTATTATCACCACACACCATGTCAAGTGTAAATTGATGAGACATTAGCAAAAGGTTGAATATAAGAACTATAGATTATAAGCTAGACATTAATTGAAAAACAACAATTATTACAGATCAATTTGGGAACAACAGATAATCTTTAGACAATTAAGGTGAATGTTCAATTGACTAAGGAGAATTTGAATTCTTTAAAGAAGTTGTTAGTGGAGTACAAGGACATGTTTACATAGACCTATAAAGACCTAAAAGGTATATCGCTATAATTAACACATTGTATTGAGTTAGACAAATTAATTCCATTAACACATCAGGTTAAATATAGAATGAATCCAAACTATGCTGTAATTGGTAAGTAGGATATAGACAAATTGTTAGCAATAGGATTTACATAGCTTGTAGAAGAAGCCACATGTGGTTATCACCAATAGTGGCAATACTTAAGAAAAATGGAAAATTTAGAATATGTGTAGACTTCAAAAACTTGAATGCAACCACAAAAAAAGATCCATATCCCTTATCTTTCATCAATGAAGTTTTGAATATAGTTGTAGGGCATGATGCTTATTCATTTTTAGATGGATATTTTGGATATCACCAGATAACTATAGCACTAGAGGATAGATACAAAATAGCCTTTGTAATAGATTGGGGAGCTTTTACTTTAGTAGTAATGCCTTTTGGAGTAAAGAATGAACCTCCTACTTGTTAAAGGGTAGTGAGTAGCTTCAAAGATTATCTAGAAAAATTCATGAAAATCTTTTTAGATGATTTCATTGTTTACAGTGATATGGACACTCGTCTACAAAAACTCAAACCATGCTTTTAGAAGTGCAAAAAATTTGGAATTAAACTAAACCTAAATAAACATGCCTTTATGGTATTTTCAGGGACATGATACTAGGGTTTATTATTTTTAAAGAAGGTAGACTACCAAATCCTAAGAAAATTTAAACCATAGTTCAGATGCCTATCTATACCCATGAATCCACAATAGATTCAAGTATTCAACAAAATGGCTCAATTCTATAAATGCTTCATTGAGAATTTTTCATTCATAATAGCCCTAATAACCAAACTTATGAGGAAGACAAAACAAGTTTTTTGGACTTCAAAATGTCAGGCAACATGGGAGTTGATTAAGCAGAAGTATGTAAAAACACCTATTTTGATATATCTTAATTAGGATTTAAAGTTTCATGTGCATATATATGCATAGTTACTAATTGTAGGTGCTATGTTAGCACAAAATTTAACAAGAAAACATGATCAACTTATTGTTTATGCCTCTAGATTATTGAATAATGTTGAAAGGAACTATAGTACCATAGAACATGCAGCATTAGCAATGGTATTTGTAGTACATAAGTTTAGACATTACCTTATGGGTAATAAGTTTGTGTTTTATGTTCATCATATGGTTTTGGTCTATCTAGTAAACAAATCATAGGTTTTAGAACGTATTGCCATATGGCTACTTCTATTTTTAGAATATGAGTTTACTATAGTATACAAACTAGGTTGTACACCTATAGTAGCCGATGCACTATCTAGACTCCCAAATATTATATAACTGATAGGGGTCCTTGATTAAACCATAGATGCAACATTGTTCATGTTACAACCAATATGGTTGGAAGAGGTTGAGATTTATTTGTAGATGGGACAAATGTCTAGGATCCTGACCAACACTCAAAAACAATGGTTGGCAAAAAATATATAACCTTTTACTTTACACAAGGGAATACTGTACCGCACGGGTCAAGACAATAGATTTAGACATTATGTAACCACATATGAAGCATAAAAGATACTACAAGAGCTTCATGAAGGATTTGGTGGAGGACATTTCGCAATAAACCTCATTGCCAAGAAGATTCTTGATGCAAAATATTGGTGCCCCAAGTTATTTCATGATGCTTTTAAATTATGCAAATCTTGTGATGCATGTCAAAGAGCTAGAGGTTTAACAATATAGAGTTTGGCTAAATTGGTTAGAACTTCACCAAAGGAACCATTTATGAAATGGGGATTGAATTTTCTTAGACCAATCAAACTTGTAGGATGGTTTATAGGTAACAAATACATTCTTGTAGCTATAGATTATGCTACTAAATGGGTGGAAGCTAAGGCACTTAGAACCAACATTGTTGTTGTCACAACAAAGTTTTTGTATGAGTATATTTTGACTAAGTTTGGCTATCCTTTAACCCTGGTAATAGACCAAGGAGCTCATTTCATTAATGATGTTATTAAGTATCTTATTGATCATTTTTTTATGAAACATGTGAATTCTACTACCTATTATCCACACAAAAATGGGCAAGCAAAGTCAACTAATAAGTTTATTGTTAATCTCATTACTAAGTTGGTTAGTGAGAACAAGGCAAATTGGGATGAACATTTACCCACTATGTTTTTCTCATATAGAATAGCTTACAAAGTAACTACATGTTATACTCCATACCAATTAGTCTATGGATTGCATCTTTTTATGCCCATAGAATATGTTATGTTGGCAATTAATGGGGATCACAAATATGCAAATCCTATTAAAGTACTTACTAGCAAACTAATAGAATTGGAAAAACTACAAAATGATAAATGCAAGCAAAAGACACTATTATGAATCAATGGTGGAATCATGCTCTATGGAATCAATAGAAGTATTCAAAAAAGAAATTCAAACTTGGAGATTATGTACTTTAGTTCCCAAAAGGACAAAAAACACATCTTGGGAAATTTACCAAAAAGTGGTTTGGTCCATACAAAGTACAATTCAACCTAGCAAATAACACTATGCTTTTGGTCACTTTAGATAAGTTTGACCCAAACCTTATGCTTGTTAATGTGAACAAGTTGAAACCTTATCAATTTTTGGATGAAGAAGCATAGATTATAAATCAACTTGAACTAGTGTATTGGGAAGGACATAAAGATATTGAGATGGATAATAAACATGACAATCATCAGGATGGATCAATCTTTGTGGTATAAATGGTACCAATCAATGGAAAATCCATGCAATAGATGACGAAATTATCTATGGAGGCAAATTTGGATGAACATTGTTCAGACTCAATGATAGGTGGCAACATGGTCAAAACAAAATAAAGTATACAAAAAAAGTAGAGTTTAAGCGTACGCTGTTCATATCACTACCATAAAGTAGCATCACATTAGGTGAAAATATGTGTCAATTAGCATTAGTTTGCTCTATTAAGTTTATAAGAATCTAATTCTAGGTCCAAATTCTTTAAGGTGTACCAAAATCTTGTCACAACATCAGCCATTTCTATCTTTTTTACCTAGTCCTTTTGAAAATTTTGACAACTTTTGACTCATTATTTTTTATGGGGATCAAAATATAGGGTAAAAAAGGATTGTAGTAAGGACTAAACCCTTTTCATCTTGTGTGGTACACCTTAAAGGATTTTCACCCTTCTAAAAAGATTAAAAGTAAATGAATTTTAAAAATAGATTAAAAATACATTTGAAACTAATTGAAAAATACTTGTTCAAACCTACTTTTTCGTTAGAAAAATTAATGAAATTGATATGTCATAAGTTAGGAAATGAAGATCAACATATGTTTTAGCAAGTCATAAAAAAAAACAATTATTTCCTTTTTGTAAGAACTTACTTTCACATACTTGAAACCAAAAAGCCCATAATGAAAAGTAGACATCAAATGTTATTTGTATTTTGAAAAATCTACTTAAAACCTACTTTTACAATTTGAAATATGAAAATCAATGCACATTAGTGTAACCATATATTATATTTAATCATTGAAATGAAAACATTCACTAGTAGAAATTAGCCAAAATGTAACCATTCAATTTACGACTACATGCGACTTATAGTCGTTTGCAACTAGATTTGAGAATATTTGCAACTACAAGACCAACTTTCAACTATTTTGGTCATTTTCACAACTATGATGTAATTATTAGAAATTTCATCCTATTGGTTACATCAATTTTACATTTATTTTCATCCATTAATAGGTTGATATGTCCCATTAGTTGCAATAGTCACCAAATTAGTTGCATCCTAAA
>Ga0116231_10005418_pt1 | contig 25173 bp, 21 predicted proteins | sample S1TSphgellanicum_2_FD_89695 | JGI IMG/M metagenome (GOLD analysis project Ga0116231, IMG submission 89695) | Host-associated microbial communities from peat moss isolated from Minnesota, USA - S1T2_Fd - Sphagnum magellanicum MG | ecosystem: Host-associated > Plants > Peat moss > Unclassified... | reverse complement strand
TTTTTTTTTTTTTTTTTTTTTTTTTTTTTTTTTTTTTTTTTTTTTTTTTTTTTGGGGGGGGGGGGGGGGGGGTTTCCTTTTTCTCTCCTTTTTTATATTATTCTTTTCCTCTTCTTACTGGATTTTTTTTTTGGGCCATATTTCCCAATTTTATCTCTTCTTTGCTTTGTTTTTTTTTTTTTTTCTTTTTTATTTTTTCCCCTTTTTTTTTTTTTTTTTTTTTTTTTTTCCTCTCTCTCTCTCTCTCCTCTCTCTTTTTCCCACTTTTTTTATGTAGTCAAGATTGCAATCATCCATAAGCTGATACAGCAAATTCTGGCTATTAAAATATGAAATGTTTTAATATGCTTCCATGATTTTGTATACATATTTAAACCATGTGTAAAAATCTGATGATTTTTAAAGATTTTTATAAAAAGTTAAATTTCCAACAGTTTTTTTCACAAACTCATTGAATTTTCAACAATTTTTTTTTAAAATTGCAACAATGTGAATTTTTTTTTCAAAAAAATTGTCTACAACTCGAGTCTAAAAACTACAAAATCATCTCCATAAAATCCTACTCATTGAGAGCATTCCAACAATATCAATAGAGCACCCTAATTTCCATAAACATTTAGTTTCTGATTTTTTTTAAAAATGTAATGATAAAAAGATTCAATATTCAACAACTCTTGCATGCAAGTCTAAACACTACAAAATCACCTTGGTGCACCTCCTACTCATTGAGGGCTTTCCGACGATATCAATTGCATGAGGGGGAGGAGTACCATCCTCATTTGAGGACTTTTCAACAGTATCAATTGCATAAGGGGGAGTGCCATGCTTTGGGAAAACTCAAACATGACAAACAAGACGAACAACCAAACAAAACAAGGGGTGTGTCTCACTATGGCCTTGCCGTTTATATTAAAAAGTATCTTAAGGCAAAAGAAGAACTACAAAAATTCAAATATTTCACCATGCAAAAATGTAATCTTCAAAAAAATCCTCTAAAATAAAGAAACCAAAATCCTTCAAGATATCATAACTTTATAAACTAATCTCAAGTTTCAACACAAGCCAAAATATCATCTTTCAAAAATCCTCATATAAAAGTAGATAGACCTATTATATAGGGGCCAATATTCCTTAAGCTACTATGCTCTATAATGAATCTAAACACAATATCCTTGCCTTGGTAGGCAAGGCCAACAAGGATATTACCTTCCTTAATATATAGATAGCCAAGAATTGTGTGTGCCATAGTCTTCAGTTTGTTGTGCTGCGCCCTACCCAACCCCATTGTTTGAAGCTCTGGAAGACTTTTTAACCCACTCTCAATTATTGGCTTTTGAGAGTTCTGGGTTTGTGGCATGCAAAATAGATGGACCTGACAAATGGTTAATAAACCCTTCCCTTTTTGTGTCCACTCTCATGAGTGATATTGATACCCATAGGTTCTCTGGGAAAGAATGGGTCTGAACCCCAGACCCATTCTGATTGGATGTTTAATATCCCACCCAACAGTGGTTTAGGGTTTAGGGTTTAGCACACCTGGCCTACAAAGCATGGTTCTTGTTGATAGTTAGTAACCCTGAAAACCATACCCAATGGAATTAAGCCTTGTTATCCTTTTTTCCATTGGGTCATATTGCAAAAAAAATCAAATATTGATTGATAGCAAAAACTATTGTATTACTCAAATGGATTTGGCACCTTAGCATTGAATAATTAATGTCTTAAAATGCACTTCAACACCTTAAGTATTAATTTTTCAATGTTTTCAACTCACATTATAAAACTATTCCTATTTTGGACATGAATGAAAGAAATAATCATTTTTCAAGGTAGGACAAACAATATGGGATAAAAAAGTTGGTTGCAATTCACTTGCAACTATTACAAGACATGCCAATGAGTGAAAAATTAAGCTTTCAAATAGCTTTAGATTTTAATAAATTGTCCCTTTACCTTTCAAATGTAAAAGCTTTTTTAAAACTTTTGACTTGTTGCACCCACAATTGTTTAGATTGTTCAAAAAGGACACAAAATGATGAAGATATGGTTGTCAAAAGTAAACAAGGTCAATGTTTGGTCACCAACCACTAATACAAAAATGAAGTGCAATTCATTAGCTTAAATCACTTTGGGACTAAAAAATGAAATAAGTTCACTATACCTTAGTGATTTCACCTTGGTTAAAATTATTTCATTATAGGGTCACCATGTAAACATCGTGTTTCACTATTAGTTAACATAATTCACTATTATAATTTACTATGGTAAATAGATTTTTTTAAATGTTATTGTTTTAAATACCTTGGGCTATGTCGTACCCTATGTTATTTTAGGCCACCCTAACTATTTTATTTTAAACTAATATATGTTATTTCAAGTTATACTTTAGGTTATTCAAGGTCATTTTATTTTATGTTATTATAAGTTATTTTATCACAATGTACAATAACTTACAATAAAATATCCAGTAATAGTTTATGATAGAATAATTAATAATAACCAAGATTAACCTATGATAAATAACCTATAATAATTAATAATAATTGGTAGGTGCAGATTTTACCTATAATTATTTTTTGCCTACTTAAAAACAATACAAGTTATACTTTCAATAGTACTTCCAACACAAAAAATATGTGTTTAAACTCATTCAAATATATATGTAAACTACATTCGAACAAAATTTTTATTACATTTATCGTTATATTATTTCCTAGATTTTGAATTATTTTAAATAAGTAAAATTTGTGATTAAAGTTCGACAATTCTTTTAAAAAACACAACAATTTCAAAGTATGATCATTATTTTTTCATCAATATTCTACTATCATCTTTACTCAGAATTGAACATATCAAACATTTGTAGTGTAAAATGTACAAATCACAAATGAAAAAATGGAAAATTTGTCGTTCATAATCTAACAAAACTTCTAACTTCATATTGTGTCTCTATTCTATTTCTAAGGTGAAATCGTGGTAAAGTATGCCAAAAAAATAGTCACACATGTAGTCATGGTCACATTTATGGCATAAACATAAAAAAACCTATTCAAAACTTTTTAAACTTTCATTATGAAGTAATGGTGCACTCCATTGAGTTTATGGTAAACAACACATAAAATGTGAGGAATTTTCATATTAAAAAAATTGATGAAAAGTATGTTCTATCTAAACTAGTTGAGTTTTCAAATTTTCCAACATACTTTTATATGAAAATTTTGATATGATATGAAATTTTAAAAAACACATTGATATTATTAGTGTTATATCCATTTGAAAGTACAAAAAATTCAATTAAAATTGTATTTTCATCATATTTCATATACTTGAAGCAAGAATGTGACACCTACTTTCATGTACTTGTATTTCTAAAAATGTACTTAAATGCATATTAAAACATGAAATTATTTAGTATTATGTAATGAAGTTAAAGATCTTCCTTTTATTGATAATTAAAATAAAAAAATATTCATGAGTTCAATGTATTAAGTCTTAGTTTATGGATACTTTTTACCCCCCAAAAAAAAACTTTCATGGGCATACTTTACCATGCTTTCACCCTCCAACAACTTTTTAGTATAACTTTATGTGTAAAACAAAACAATCTCCCAAACTTCATCAAAATCGAGAACTAGACCCTTAGTCCTTTCCTTCCAAAAGTAATTTGGAAATCAAACAAATCACATGTTTTAATTTTGTCCAACTAATCAAATGTTTTAATCTTGCCTTCTTAAATCTTTGCCATTCACCTAATAGCAATATCCTATGATAAAATAACCAATAATAACCTATAGTAAATAACATTAAATAACTAATAATAACTTATGATAGAATAGCCAAAAATAACATATGGTAAATAACCTAGAATAACCAACAATAACATATGGTAAATAGTTTTAAATAATTAATAGTAGTGTATGATAAAAATAACCAATAATAACTTAGGGTAAACTAATTAAGAATGGCCTTTGATAGAATAACCACTAATAGCCTATGGTAAAATAACCAAGAATAGTCAACAATAACTTATGGTAAATACCCTAAAATAACCAAAAATAATTTATGGTAAAATAACTTAAAATAGTTAACAATAACCTATGAAAAGTATATTTTGCATGACTATTATTACCAAATCATGGCTGTGAAGTTTGTGATGTTACGAAAGTAATTGACCTTTAGAGTTTGGCCAAACATATGGTGGGTTTAAAGGTGAGGCTTGGAAAGGAAGGTTGGCCTATTCACAAGATGGAAGGTAAATACTTTAAGTGCATGGGAATAATTTTGTAAGTAGTTCAACTCAAAAATCACCAAATCTATTACAATAAGACCATGGCACTTTTGATGTTATAGGCATAATCTAAGGAGGAAGTAATCTAAGCAGGGGTTGTGTACTAGTGCCTTTGCCCTAACATGGAAAAATGGCTATTTGGAAGTAAAAATAAACTATCTTAGAAGTAGTTCAAATAGTGGACATGTTGAGAAACTAATTTTTACTAAAAGGAAAAAAAATTGGACGGTATGTTGGTGCGAGAGGAGAAGATGAAAATGATGAAGAGGTTACAATTCTAGAACCCCTTCCTTTTGTGTGTAATACCATTTAGGGGAGGAATGATGTATGTAGACCTTTAGTTCCAACATCTTGTGAAGGACATGTCAAAGGTGAAAGTATCTAGAGTAGGCCACATATCATGTTTCCTAATTCTAAATAACCTTTTGCTGAGATTGGAACTAAAAAGAAAACAAAAAAGGATCAGGGGTCCAAACTATTGTTAGACATATTCCTATTATTAAAAATACTAAAATTTGGACAAGGAGATGGAAGTACCTTCAATAACATAACAAGTTTAAAAACCGTTTGTTAAGGTAGAATAAACCCCCCAACAATTTGCTCTTACCAAGGCAACAATAAAGGAGGTGAAGGCAAAATCATTGATGGCGGTATACTAAATGTAATACTTTCTACAATAAAAGGTAACCTCGTTGAAGTTATGCCCATGAGGGATGTGAAGGTAAATCTTGAAAAGGTAGTTGATGTGGAGGAGAAATGTAAATAGGGTTGATGAGTGGCAACTTGGAGATGGGGGAAAACATGGATGATAAATATTAATTTTAAAGGAGGTATTAGAGCCAAAGGATTTAGATGATTGTTTTTTTTCAAATCTACTTAAAAGTTAGGGTAAAAGGTAAAATCATCTCCACTCACCTAAACAAATCCATTTCAATAATATCTTGGTTAATACTAAAAAAAAGGCGATTTTGGGTCAAGTGAAGGTGTCACAAGCACAAAAACAACCAAATCTAACCAAATTTACGAGATTTCTTAAACCAAGACACTAACAAGGGCATGCCTAATCCCAAATCTAGATTATGAAACAAGAAAAACAAAAACATGATAAGTGCAAGACAAAAATTCAACAAGATTTTATTGCAAAAACGAAATAAGAATAAAACAAAATTGTGGCAAGAAACATACCCAAAACTAATGTTGAATCGACTAAATGTAATGGATAATTCTACCTCTATTTACAACCTTTAGGCACCTAGTTCATGGAAGTTTTTCAAGAAACTTCCAATTTACATGTGGCCCATGTTCACCCATGTGTGAACTATGAATGAATTAAAACTCAACTGAGAGTGAACTAAAACTCAATTAAAAGTGAACTTAAATTCAATTAAAAGTGAACTTAGACTTAATAAAAAATGAAATGAAAGTTAATTAAGAGTGGACGAAGAGTTAATTAAAAATGAACTAAAAATGAACTACAAGTTAACTAGAAATGAACTAGGATTTAACTAAAAATGAATTAGGAGTTAACTTCAAGTGAATTAGGACTTAATTAATAATGAATTAAAAGTCAACTCAAGGTGAATTAAAACTAACTAGTAGCTAACTAATAATGAATTGAAACTAAATTAAAAATTAAGTACAAGTTTATTAAGTCATGGATGAATTTTCAAATGAATGAACTCCATGGCATCAACATCCATGATAGAAGACATTTTGAACAAAAATCCCCTTCCATGACCACTATTGTCCAACCCCAAATTAGGGTAAGTACTAAAAAGGTAACGGAGTAGCAACAATCCCCACACATGGTTGTCCCTTGGGAAGGTAATAGCCAAAAAGAAAATAATTTCACATTAACAACCTAGGTCTTCTTCAAAAGAAGAATCTTGAACTAAATCGCAACACACCTCATATGGTAACCTTCCAAGCCAATTTAACACACATAGTGTAGCTAGAGGATCCCTAGCTACATTAAAAGAGGTAGCACCATCTAAGGCTAGAAAAAGGTAGTTTAAAGAACATTCTCCCCCTTCAATTCATACAAATAATAGTGAGTTGTTGTTACCCCAACAAAAACCTTTTAGGAAAAAAATAAGAAGGGGAGTTTCCTTGAGCTCTAAGGAAACCAAGAAAGAAATAACTACCATGGTGGAAGAGCTATTCAACTTAAGGGATACCTTGTTTCAAACAAAGAGGAAGGTAATAATTGTGGGCATGGTAACAAGCAATTTGGAAACATTATGGAATGACAAAACAATAATAATGAAAAGGCCATTAATAAGCAAAAATGGTAATTTAACAACATTGAAAGTGCATTGGTAACTTGGAGGAACACCTCAAAGAAGAATGAAGAAAGAATTAGATGCTAACCAAGACCTTGGTGGAAGTTGAAGGTAAGCAATATTTGCTGACCCAAAAATTCTAGGAAGTAGAATTACTACAATAGCAAGTGGGAGGATTAAAAGGAGGAGTAAATTACTTGTAGGAGGTAATTGAAGTTAAGATTGGGGAATAGACCATGATGGGAGGTAATATGATTATCGTAAACTAGAAGCAACTAAGGCAAGAACATGAGGATAAGGAGAAGTCACATATCATTTTCAAGAATTAAATGAATATGTAATTATCACTAGACACCAAAATAGGAGGGACAAATGCAAAGTTGCCATGGATGGTGAAGAACATCCACGAAGGGTATACTTGTGGTAGAATTGGTCCAAACAAGGAAAGATGTAATTCAATTTAGGAATGAATCAAGTAGTCTTTATGTGACAATAATCACACATTTGAAGGTGCAACATGACAAATGGAGAAGAATGGTTTTGATGGCCAAGGTAAGTGACTTGAAATTGGCCCATTATGACACCTTGCTATGGGAAAATGAGATGTTGAAATTGGAGGTAATAGCTTGGAGGCAAAATAAAGGGCATCAAAGAACCTTGAAGGAATGAACTTATGGGGGAGTTGAAGACTTTGTTGGAAGTAACACTATTGCCTTCTAAGGTAGATGAGGCATTAACCTTACAACACCTGATAACCTACCAACATGCATTCCCTAATTTCAACATCGACACAACATCGACACCGATAATTATTTCTAATAGCTTTAAGGAGAGCAATGGGGAACATACACCTAAATGAGACCTTTTGCATTATGTTATTCCTATTGTAGCTTTGAACCCCCTAGCTAAATACCATACCCTTGAAGGTACTATCCAAAAAGATGACAAGTAACTCTTCTTTATAAGCTTGAACAAAATAAACCTAAGTGGGATTAATGGGATGTAATCCAAAGTAGATGGGGATGATGTTAAAGCGTAAATTCCACCTCCTTCTAGGGGTTAGTTAAGCTAGCAGAGTAGTTGAATAAGTTTAAAATTTACAAGTGGTAAGTTTACTTACCACTTCCCTAGATTTAGGGAGAGGATGCCAATTAGTTTAGTTATACTTTTAAAATGTAAGGAGTTAATTATTTAAATGTTAGTTAGGTGGAATTTGAAGAGGACTTGGAAGCCCATTGATTTAAAACGAGATTAAGTTCTCATGTGTGCATGAACGGTGGCAAAATCCAAGTGAGGATCATTTTTTTTATAGGCGGAGCTTGGCGAGCATGTTGGCTATGGTGTGAGAGGAAATTAGAATATGAAAAAACTATTGTGCTTTGGCAAGGCAATGAAGTTAGGTTTATGGCATGTGAGAAACAAATGTCTATGTGTGTATGTGCTTATTCTTTTGTGTCTAGAAAATAATTAAGAATAATTAGCTTTGTATTTGTAATTTTTTTTTTTCGTTCCTTGGATTTTTCTTTAATTAAGATGACGACAAGTAGTTAATGTGCGCTTCCTTTATTTCTTGTCTTTTGAAATAGAAATACCTCCTATAGATGTTGTTGTAGGAAGGTAATTACCTTTTATAGGCCCGTGGAATCAATTATTTTGTCTTTCATTTTGGTGTTATCTTGAAGGCAATTTGTAGTTACATGGTTTTTTGAGATTTTGAAATAATTGGACCCATAATTCTAATTTTTATTTATTTATTTATGTTTTATCCAACAACCATAATTAACTTCATTTGTGATTGTTAAGTTCATAGTAATTACAATACTACATAACCTACCTTCAGTTTCAACAAAAATTCATTACAAATCATTATTATATAAACATAAAAATCAATATACAATTTATGTTTAGTAAAATTTTATTGCTAATTATGTATTAAAACATGTTGAAAACATCAAAACAAAAGAAATATTTGTTAGGTTTAATATAATGATATAACAATCACATAGATCTAAAAACATATATATTGTATCTTTATTAATGCTTAAACCTTTTCATGAATCTGAAAATAATCTAAAACATAATCATGAAATTTGGAAAGATGTTTATTTGAATGAAAAATAATTTCAAAATCTTTCAAAACACTATATATACAATTTTAACATCATTAATAAATATGATAACAAATGGAATACTTTGTAATTATAAGTGAAAAATATGCAAAACTCTTCAAATAAGTGGATGGGAAAAACATCACGAGAATAATGTATAATGATGAATGTAAACAACTCACACAAGAACGTATTGTTGACAAATATCAAACAAATTGAGCCATCTTATTTATCATATGAAAATCATAAACAAGTGGAAAATGGAAGTTACTTTTGTTGTTGAATGTACATTAGTAGAAGTTACATCAATCGAAATTTATCATCTTTTTGGTTGGTTACAATTTCATAGTGTATCTCTTATGGATTTCCATTTCTTTCAATTTAGTTTATTGAGAAGAACATACAACATACCCTTTCCAATGAATGACAACTACCTTGCTTTGTTGCAATGTCACCTCATAATATATTTGGATTTCAATTTCTTTCACAAATGTGATTTAGTTTGCAACTTTGTTGTGAAGAAATACCCTTTCCAATAGATACAACTACCACCTAGAAAAATCTTAGACATTTAGTTCTTTCACCACCTAAGCATGATCGAGTGACTCACTTTCGATCTCAATTTCTTCCATGAACTTTGAGTTGGTTGTGAAAAACATGGCCTTTCCAATCCATGACAACAACCCCATAGAAAATCTTACAAAAAGCAAAGGGAAAAAAAGGCACTTATAATTTGTCACTTATCAAGCATGATTGATTGGCTGTTCGCATTATACAACTACCACTTTCACTTTAGTACTAGAAACATTAACACCTCCTGCTGCTGCTGCTGCTGACTGGCACACCCCACCACATGGATTGAAACTCTTGTCTTGGCATGTAGTTTGGGGAACCCCTCTCATTGCCCAAGACTTACTAAGACAAATAGAAATTTAGATGTGAAGAAAGAGATCGAATGCAAACCCAATTAAACCTCCCCTCGGCCTTTCCCAATACACAATTTTTCCAGGTTTTCTTCAAAATTGGATTTTCATGGCCCACATGGAAGTTAAGGTTGTGGGCCTAGCAAATAAGTGTCTTTTCAAAGCTTCTCCATTCTAGTCAATGCCTTTACACAACACCCTACATGTGTAAGTACTTACTACACAATTGGAAAAACTTTCAAAGAAATTCTTAGTGTAATTGGAGGAGCACTTACAACACATAGATTCTCACTGAGTATATTGAAAAAGTGAGTAAACGAATATTTCACCATGCAAAAATATAATCTTCAAAAAATCCTCTAGAAGAAACCAAAATCCTTCAAGATATTATAACTCTATAACTAATCTCAAGTTTCAACACATGCCAAAATATCATCTTTCAGAATCCTCATATAAAAATAGACCTATAACTTAGGGGCCAAAATCCCTTAAGCTACTACTATACTCTATAATGAATATAAGCACAATATCCTTGCCTTGGTAGGCAAGGCCAATAAATAAATAAGTAAATAAATAGAACACCCTATATGGTCAATGGAGATAGCTAGAATGAGAGCTTTGAAGTGGTTTGAGGAGTTCCCTTCAGTAAATTGGCTCTTAAATGTTGTAATATCTTTATAGGGTTAAGGCTAAGTGTGAAGAAAAGATTTACAGTCCTGATGTGAGTGTTCAAATCCATCCCTTGAATGGTTTTAAAGAATTACCTGGGTGAACTAGTATTTACATGTTGGATGATGATGCAAGGAGCTTGAACAATGAAGAATTTGGAGCCTTTTAAAACACATGCCTCTTTGATTTCAGGTTTACACATTTTAGTGCAAACACCAACCCCTAACATTGCTATTACAATTTCAACCTTGCAAACTCCTCCTCTTCCGAATGAACAAGTCTCCAGCACATTACTTTGAACAAGTCTCCAGCACATTACTTCTGCTTCTGCCTGCGATTTTCTTCTTTGGTCCTAGAGGTCGCCAAGAAAGAGGAAGAGACTAAATGGATGATGAAACCCTGCCAAACTTTATAAAAGAAAAACCTACCCGCCCGCCCGCCCACCCACCCACCTGGAGCTTCTACTTGTGTTGGGGCTCTAGAGTTCTGAAGCTTTTTTCTCCTCCTTCAGAACTCTAGAACCAAAGAAGAAAAAAATTCTTTTTCTCCTCATTTTTTATATCAAAAAATTGGCAAAAATTAACCCAAGAAAAGAGAAAAAAATTATTTGTATTTACACCCCAAAAAAGAATTTCCAAAATTTTCCCAAGTTCTTTGTCGAAATTTTTGAAATATAAAAAACTTGGCGAGATTTAACCCAAAAAAAGAGTCAAATTCACACCCCCGAAAAAAACTTTCCAAAATTTTCCCAATTTCTTTGTTGGAAAAGCAGTGAAATTTCGCCAGGTAAAATTTATTAAAAAAAAAGAAAAAAACTGTCACAAACTGGAGTCTAAAGGTCCAATATATTACAACAAAATCCCAACTGGTCAGTCCATCTGCCTCCAAAACTAGCAATTCCCCAAGCACCTACCATAAGCAACGCCTGCATTATTAGTTAGGGTTGCTAAAGAAAACCCTAAAGAAAACCCTAATATTAGGCTAGGCCACATGATACATCATGCAATAGCCTCACTTTTGTCAACTAGAACAAACAAGCAAAGCAAGTATCTATCTCAAATTTCAAACCCACATATTTGCCTTGCAATAATTCATTACTCCCTAAAAATGAAATTTTTAGAAATACATGCGACCAATAACTAAAATACATATTGAATAATTGCATAATAAAATTTAAAAAATTCATTCAAACATTAGAGCAAAAAATAAAAATACATGACATGGAAATTAAAATGAGGTTCCAGTAACTGGTCTGTATTTCAAGACCATGTACGTGTATCAAACCAGTTTACAGCTTGACTTGTGTGGGTGAAAAATACCTTTGTGATGATTATACGTACACTTCCTAGTATACGTGCTACTCCTTGTACTTCCTACTCTAGCTATTTTTTTAAAATAGGAATTTCAGTAACGGGTCTGTATTTCAAGACCGTGTACATATATCGACGCAATTACTGGTTGGTTTGTGGGGGTGAGAAATACAGTATGATAATACGTATACTACCTAGTATACATGCTACTACGTATACTTCCTACTCTTGGTATTTTAAAGTGGGAACTGAATTTCTGGACTGTGTACATATATCGACGCACCTGAGGGTGAGAAATACCGTACGATAAGACATATACTGAGTATTGTACGTGACACTGAATATACTTCCTAATATACGTATATTTAAATAGGAAGTTCAGTACTGGGATAATGTATTTCAAGACCGTGTACGTAAATTGACGCAGTTATTACTGTTTGGTTTGAAAGGGTGAGAAATACAGATAAATAATACGTATAATTACTAGTATACGTATTCTTCCACCGTAGGCTTCATCACTCTCTCTCTCTCTTCTCTCTGTTTCTCTTCTGCTACTCTAGTGTGCTGTGTTGTTGCTGTTGTCTCTCGCCATCTCCAGAGCTGTCCCCTTGTGTGTTCGCCAGTAGTTGTTGAACACCGGGTTCGTTAGCTGCGTCCCTTACGGACTTCCCGGGCACTGGAGAGCTGCGCAGAAGCTGGCATTGGGTTCTGGTTGCGCTTTCGTAGTTTGGAAAAAAAAAAGCCTGAGAGTTTTGGAGGTTTCTTGCCCTGGTGGGTGCATCATCGTGGTTGTCTGACGAAGGTCGCTGCAACAACTCGGGATTACTTGTGGATTTCGACGGTTTCGTTTGCTGCTCTTTTTTGCCCTTCCTCTCAGCTGGATTTGTTTTGGTCCGTCCCCCTAGAGGTCTGCGTTGGTTGTTGAGTGCTCTCAGCTGGTGTACTTGTTGTCTGAGGTGGTCGATGCGGGGAAATAGAAAACTTGGAATGGAACCGAGGGGGCGTTGGGGATCGGTTTTGTGACCATCTGTGGTAGTGATTTTTTTTTCCCCTAGGGTTTTCGGATTAGAGGTGAAGCTGGGATGACGCTGCGATGAGGAACGACATAGCGTTTCTGATTGCGAAGAGCTGAGGTTCGGCTGCTCTGTACCGTGAGGTGCTGCGTGAAGTGGGGACGGAGGGTGGGGGTTTCTGAGGGTTGCAATGCAACAGGGTATGACTGGAAGCAAACAGGTCACAAAACGGTTTTCTTTGTCACTGGTGGAATCAAGCTTCTGTTTTCATTTTCGTTCGGGAAGTATTGGTAGCCTGCAACAAAATGCTGACGAGCTGCAGGAATCACTGCGAACAAGCAACGGGGGGGAAGAACAGCTTCTCCACCTGTTGTATGTGTTGCTGGAAGAAGTTGAATGGTAGTGGGAATGGATACTGAGGTCAAGCTGCTGCAAGGATGTCAGATGATGTCAAGTAGGAATGAGATAAGTTTAGGCAATGGGAACAAAAAGCTGCTGCTGCTGCTGCTGCTGGATTGAAAATTTTGCACTTTGAAAATTGCCTCCTCTGATGAGTTCAAATTAGGTGTGCAAATGGAGCACTGCGGGAGGGTGGGAGTAAGAGGAACATGCAGAAAACAGAGGAGGTGAAGAAGATTGGTGAGAGACATCATGTGCAGCAATGCCTGCACATTTGCAGGGTTTCTTCCTTGTCTCTTACTGGCAACCATTCTCCTTGGAAGTCTTGGTATGCCCCTCTCCATTTGGTCTTCCAACAATTTCCATAGTCAATCCACCACCCTAAATCATTGGTTTGGGGGTACCAACTATCTGATGCTCCAATTCTTTTTTGGGGCTCCTGCAGCTGCACCACTTCCAGCACCAGGAGCAACTCTGGCACAGGAGACCCAGGACGAGCATCAGGTACTTTCTTCATTAGCTCCAACTGTAACAAGATATGATGAGGGAAATCACCTGAGTCCCATCCATGCAGCAAGAGCCACATCCCCAGCTCCTGTTCATGTACCCAGAGTCACAGCCCAAGCACCTGCTCATACTCATGCACCACATGCAACAGCCCCAGCTCCAGTTCCACGCATACGAGGGCACCACCATCATCTACATCCAGGTTGGTTTTTACTCTCTTTTTGAACTTCTTCTGCTTATACTCTCGCCTTCACTCAGTTGCTAATATGGTCATGCACTCATGTCTGTGGTCCATTATTGAATGGCAGCTCCTGCTTCAGTTCCTGTACCCAATACACAGTCACTACCTCCAATACCAATGGGTTTTCCTCGGCCTTCAAATTACTCACAAGGTACAGTTTCTTGACACCCAATGATTTGCAAAATTATGCAACAGAGAATCTGGTACTCTGTTGGTGAGCATTGCCACTAACCCATGTGAGAGAAGAGGTTCATAGCAGAGCTTCACAGTAAGTGGTGGTGTTGACCTAGTACTGATTGGTTTTTTTTTTGTGTTGTAGAATGTACGTTGCCATGTGGTGATGGCTACACAAACTCTGTACCAGGCTCACCATGTGGCTGTGTGATACCAATTCAAGTAGAATTACAATTAGGGATTGATCTTGACACCCTTTTTCCTCTCGTGTCGGAGCTTCTTAAGGAGCTTGCATTCGGCCTCTTTCTCCAACCAAGCCAAGTGCGGATTGTAGGAGCAAAAGCTGCAGACCAGAATCAGGAAGAGACTGATGTTTACGCAGATTTTGTGCCATTGGATATGGCATTTGATAACACTACTGTTGACCTTCTTTCTTCACGCTTCTGGAACCATCAAGTGATGCTAAATGACTCTCTGTTCGGGTCTTACTCAGTCATATCTGTCACCTGGCCTGGTATGCTCCTTGGCCTCTCAAAGCTCTGAGACAAAGATTTTGTTTTTTTGGTACCTGACTGACTGATGCAGTGGGCATGAAACCTCTTTCAATGCTTGGTATTGTACAGAAACAAGGCTTTGGTGGCTGGATCAGCTTAACATCTCTGGTGTGTATCTTTTGTAGGTCTCCCTCCATCACCACCATCTCAAGCTCCTTATTACAACACCAGTGCTGCACCACAGGGAGATGGAGGGGCTGCTGAGCATCCTGTTGGTATTATTATGAAGAAGAAGGGTCACAGAGGAACCTACAAAATTGTCATTTTTGTCTTGGCATCTGCCATGGCTGCAGTTTTCTGTGCTGGGGTCTTGGGCTATCTGGTGCTGCATTGGAGAGGGTCTACTGCAACGATTGAACCTGTCCTTATTGCTTCCACTAAATATTCTGCACACTCAGGTATGCTTCTTTGGTGAACTGCTGAGTTCCAGATTTGAGAGAGGACATTGAATTGGGTTTTCCTCACTCATCATTTGACAGAATTTTGCTCTCCTTTTTTGGTCACAGTGATGCAATTGGTGCCTCCTGATCATGACATTTTTTCCATATCCATGCAGCTGGAGGTTCCATGTTGTCAGGCAGCATTCTCAGCTCAACAGTATCGTCATTTGAATCGAGCATGCCATCATATGCAGGAACTGTCAAGAGCTTCTCCTTTGCAGAGCTCAACAGAGCGACTGAGAATTTTAACCCTGAGAATGTGGTGGGAGAGGGAGGGTTTGGAAAGGTGTATCAAGGTGTGCTAGATAATGGTGTGCTCGTGGCTGTCAAAGTATTGGCCCATGACAACCAACAAGGAGGCCGTGAGTTTGATGCTGAGGTAGAGATGCTGAGTCGGTTGCACCACCGCAATCTTGTGAAGCTGATTGGTATCTGCACAGAGGACCCTGAGCGTTGCCTAGTATATGAGCTTATACCCAATGGCAGTGTGGAGTCACACTTGCATGGTTCGTTCAAATCCAAACCACCTGACATTGAGAAAAAAGTCTAATGGTAGGTTAATATTCAGCAGTCTTTTTTGGTGCAAAATTGAAGACTTTTCTAACCAATGTGGTAAAGATCGAGTCCCTCTGATTCCATGGATGTGTTGCATGCCTTCAAATTATCTCCTAGAATGTCAAAGCACTGTATATTATCATCAAGGCTTCAATTGAGGAATCTTGAAAATCTCAGTTGGGAAGAGACATTCTGATTCTAATCTAACAAGAGCTGCTCATAATCTGAGACGACCCAAAAACAGGGGTCAGTCCTCTCCATAGGAGAAAGAGTTGATCCTTTCAATTTAGATATATTGCAAATATGCTAACAGTTCATCTTCCCTGTTGAATAGGCCCAGACATGCCTCTGGACTGGGAAGCACGGCTCAAAATTGCCCTGGGTTCAGCACGAGGACTGGCATACTTGCATGAGGATTCAAATCCACGAGTGATTCACCGTGACTTCAAAGCCAGCAACATTTTGCTTGAGGATGATTTCACTCCCAAAGTTTCTGACTTTGGTTTGGCTAAATCAGCTGGTGAGGTGGGCAAGAGCCAGCCCATCTCAACACGAGTGATGGGGACTTTTGGGTAAGCCCATCCATTCCTTTATGTCTCTTCTAAGTTGACCGAAAACTTTGTGAGAGAGAGAATTTTTCCAATCATGCACAAGTAATATAATTGCTCCTATATTGAAGCACATTCTCAATTGGTGTTTTTCTCTGGTTATGCTTAGTCCAAGATGCAGGGATGATGTGAAAAAGCATCAAAAACCTACATTTGCATTTGCTTTGGTTTGCCTTTCAATGTTGATTTGATGGTTGTGGGGGTGTAGGTATGTAGCTCCAGAATATGCAATGACGGGTCATCTGCTAGTGAAGAGTGATGTGTACAGCTACGGGGTTGTGTTGCTTGAGCTTCTGACAGGGCGGAAGCCGGTGGACATGTCTCAACCACCAGGTGAAGAGCATCTGGTTACATGGGCACGACCACTGCTGATGAGCAATGAAAGGATTTATATTCTCGTAGATCCTGAGCTCAGGAACAATTTTCCACTTGACAGTTTCACAAAGGTGGCTGCCATAGCTTACAGGTGTGTGCAACCTGAAGCATCAAATCGGCCATTCATGGGTGAAGTTGTCCAAGCTCTCAAACTTCTTTCTGCTGGGTCAGATGCTAGTGACTCTGGTGTTGGAGACAACTCAGTACAGAACCATAATGGCGGGGTTATCGTCTTTGATCCAAGATCACGATTTTTGCCAGAGACATCTTCTTTTATTAGTATTGGTTCAGATTCAGGGCCTCTCAACCTCCGCAATGTTGAGCGTGGGTGGCCTCTCTCTGCCTCAGCTATTTTCACAGGTTCAGGCCGATACTTGTGGGAGCTTTCAGATTCTTTCAGGCGTCATAGTGCTTCAGGACCCTTGAAAACCACAGGAGACAAGCGCTCAGGTTGGTATAGGTTGAGGGGTGCAAATGCACTCACCAAGAGTGACCATGGAGCTGCAACCCATGACAAACACAGATGCAACACAGATAAACCAAACATGTGGACATAAAAAAATTTAGGCTGCTTGTTGTGGTAGTGTCTGAGGCAATCAGCTCTTTGTGTTTCTCTTGAGCAAACCTTTCCGGCAGTGGATAGAATGACTGACTTTGGATTTTTCATTCCTACCTGAAACATGAGGGTTGGTTGCCAGATTCCAGTTGACTTTTGTCATCTGTGTAGCAGTATTTTGTAACAGTGTAGAAACTTGTCTGCATTTCATGTTTGTCATTCTCATTAGACCCTTCTGAACAAAAGTATGATACTGGAGAAAAAAAGGGTGATCAAACTAGGAAATTAGGATCATATAATTGTACTGGAGAGGAATGACTGAGCCCATGACATTTTTGCATTGATCTTCTGATCTCAACTTCTACAATGTGGACACTAACATGTTGCTATTGCACTCACTACTAGACTCTCTCTTAGGCTTCATTCCAGTTGAAGAGCAGACCCACAGAGCATTTAGCATGGGAAGACATTAAGCAGGTCAACAGCTTTAAATACAGATAGGGAAAAGTGCAACCATATCAGCAGAACTTTGGCAAGAGGTGGCTTATATAAGTGGGGTGTGTGAAGGACATGGATCTTGAGAAGACAACCACAATCAAGGACTGTCTATATTAAGGAATTTAGTGATAATGAACTGTCTGAGAATCTCACTTCTGAGGAACATCTTCTGTACTGGACAACTCTCTGAGTGACTGCAGAGAATGTTGTGAGATGCCATTTGGAAGCCCCATGTGTGATGAAAGTGCATGATTTTGGGGAAGATCCAAAGCTTTCTCAAAGCATGATGATGGGGCCTGCCATTGCTGATCCTCCAGAATGTTTCCCTCCTCAAATGCCATCACATGCAATGTTTGTCCTACATGTCAAACACAACCCACACATCTGATTCTCAACAACTGGTCTACAATTCTTTAGTTTTAACTTCTCACACTACCTTCACACAATTGTAAAGCTCTAAAACACTGTGGTCAAGGAAACTCATCACTGCACCTAATTTTGCAGTGATTGTTTTCTTACAATCCTGAGACCTTCGGTAGTGTGCAGTCCATGTTCTACTAGATATGTCCACTGCATACTGGTTATAACAACATAGCTCTTGATCTCTTCCCTGGGAATGTTCACGGGAAAAAAAAAAGTGAAAAAGAAATTGATACGGTTTGAAGTATGTAGAAGCTCTGCAGATCAATAGTGAACATGAACAAGCAGATTTGGAGAGACATACCAGTGAAAAAAACCCAAGACACAGGTCTTTTTGTGTCAATGTCTTCGTAATAGGTGATGAAGTCTAACTTCTCCCAGACATTGCATTTGAACCCCTCAATTTCCTGCTCACCCACATAAGTGGCATTTGCCAACCAGTCAGGATGCAAGATTCCAACAGGAAATGTCATTGTGAGACAGGTTTGATGTTCCAAATCAAAGTAAAATGAAGTGCCATTGGTCCACTCGACATCATGAATCCGTTTCCCCAATTGGTGTTGGATGAGATTCAAGTTTCTTCCACCAGGCCAATCATACCACAGATCAACAATTGCAAGCTTTCCAGTTGAATTTTGATACAGGAGGGCATGAAATTGAGGCGGCCATGGCTTTGGTGTCGGGTTTCCCTCCAACGTTACAAGGGTAGGAAATATGAGCATTATCATTGATAAAACCCATAACTGATCCTGTCAAGAACAAAATGGTGTCAGTAGAGTAAAGCTGCAGCCACAGGGTACAGTGCCTTGCTACTAGCAAAAGTTACCAGTACAGAAAACATGATTGTCACTGGACTTTAGCAAACAGCATACTATTCACTACAGGCTATCTACTCTCGTCCTCACACATCAAAATGCCAGTAGTTAATCCCACAGCCTTATATCGTTTTAGTCTTTTAGGGGAGAGAGAGAGAGAGAGAGAGAGAGAGAGAGAGAGAGAGAGAGACCAAGTCCCAACCTGAAACCGACCTCATGCAGAAAACTGAAGCCTAAACCCTCAGAAAGCATGGATAACCTTTCTCTCCGTGAACAAATCTGTAAGAAACAGCAGAGAAATCTCCACAGCAACAATTTGAAGGCAACATGACAATGAATGCAGTCATAACCTTATGAGAGAGTTGCTCACAAATTGTCAGACCCTAAACAAGAGGAGAGCAGTGAGTGAGAAACTGCCATGACCATCTCTACTGACTTCATCAGCTCCGGACGGTGAGTGTAGGTAAGTCTATCAAAATCAGGCCAAAATACTCTTGACAATTCATTATACAAAAATCTGCACATTTCACACACACCTGCCATGATACATCTGGGAAAAGTCCTCGCACGTCTTCTCTTGTTCCTCGTCTTTGGAGCTCCATTTCGAAACCTCCGTTACAACAGTGCGCGGTGTGTTTGTGTGTGCGCGCGCGCCTCTCGTTACTTTGTTGTGGCTCTGCCTCTTGTGGCACAGGTTCAAAGTCTGTGTTGGCTGGCTTTTCCTTTTTTTTCATGATGCCCAGAAGTATTTTTATTTATTTTTATAAATAAATAAATAATATTTGTATATAATTTAATATTTAATGTTTAGCCAAATTTCTGATGTAGGTGGACTGGCGATCATCCACAAGATGACTTAACCAAATTTGGCTATAGGTCAAAGAGAAAAGTAAAAATATTTTGAAATCTCACTATATTCTGCCAACGTGCTAGAAGCTAGGTTCTAAATATGGCGATTCCAACCTTTTTTTTTAGCTTCAAATATGGCAGCTTTGGGGCCTTTTTCTTTTTCCCCAAGAAGATCCTTTGTAGGATTCAACCTTCGTTTTTTTGGGGTCGCCAAATGATGAAATTTTTCCCCTGGAAAAAAAATCCTAATGTTGACGGAGTAATTTTTGTATCACTCATGGTATCAAATAACTGATTTTTTTAATTAAAAAAACCCTTTTATTATTAATCTATCTATGAAGGAAATCCCGTGCAAAGGTACCCAAACTAATGCATGACTAGATTTTGCTCTTTGAGTTTTCTCTTCTTACTCGCACTTGGTTTAATTTCCTAAGTATGGTTTTAATAATTGCCCAAGGCAACAAAATAATGGACATTTAGGCTCTCTAGTTTAAATCCTTCTATTCCTTATTTTTTGTTGGATTTTGATTCTATAGTGATTGACATGTCCTTGGATGGGATTCATAACTTAGGTTCTTTGCTTAACTTCTTTTTTTTGGGGCAATGTATTGATTTGTATGGTGTTGGTTTCAACAATGGAAATGTGTAAAAACATCTTATTTCATGTCACACGTGAATTATCATTTGAAAACCCTAAACTTATACTTTGAAAGGTATAATGTAAAACTTGGGATGTTGCAATTTGGGTGACACTAGTAGTCTATCATGTCAAACACTATATCAAGTTTATTTTGAAATGGTAGACATGGGACCATGGTTTTATGGTCTTTCCATTTGTTGTACATAGGTTTAATTTGCCTCTCTCACCTTATGTTTGTAGTTGGAATGTCATGGATTTGTGAAGATACAAAATTGGTAGATTACTCATAATCAGTGGTTAACATTAATTGGCCACTATCTTAATTGGCATGTAACATATTCACAAAAGTGTTGCTTCAAATGGTGCCTAGGTTTAGACCTAGCTAATTAGATTTATGGTTTTTTTCCACCATTTTGGTGATAAAATCATCAAGTCATAGAATTTTTTTAATGCCAATGGGGTTGCTAGATTTGGTGGTCCATTTTTAAAAAAAATTTATCTTGAGTTCATTAATAGTGAATACATAATTGCTCTTTACAAAAACAAGGTTGTAACAAATTTCAAGAGTACACTTTATTTATAGTAGGATGACCAAGATGTTGTAATTGAATCATCCTCAATTTTCAAGAGAGTAGTCAATTAAATGTAGTTTCCTCATTTTTGAAAAGTTGGCCATGGAACAAGCTCCCTAAATTGGTTTTAGGTCTACATGGAATTTGAGACACTTAGGGTTGGTGCTTCTTTCATCTTATGTACATGTGCATTATTTTAAAAACTAAGTGGATGTTGAAAATACTAAAATTGTTTGCAAGTTCAATAGTGGAGAACCTAATACACTAGGTTTTTCAAACACACTTTCCAATTCCATTCCATGTGTTTCCAACTACCCTTTCATTATGAGGAACCAGCTCACTAAGAAGGAGAGAAACCAAGTCCCAGACTTGCTAATTAAGTACGAAAATGTGTTTGCATTCTCAATGAAAGATTTAAGTAGGTGTAAGACCATGCAGTTCTTTATAGACCTTACAAATGAGACATCCGTCTATTGAAGGAGGCATAAGTTGAACAAGCATGAATGGGAATTGGTAGATGAAAGATGCAAAAAGCTCCATGAGGCTGGTCTCATTTAGCCATCAAGTTCTAATTTTGCAGCCGCTATAGTAATGCTAATAAAAAAGGATTCAACTGGATTATGGATTGAGAAAAGGATGTGTGGGGATTATAGGCCTTTGAACCTACTTACACCATAAGACATGTACCCCATGCCCATCCTTGAAGAATTGTTTGATAGCATTGGAGATTCAAATATCTTCACAATTGTGGATATGAGGCAAAACTTCAACCAGATTATGTTCACTACAAAGGATCGCAAAAAAACGACATTCCATGGAAGTAACAAGTTGTGGGAATGGCTTGTGATGCCTTTTGGATTGAAGAATGCACATGTCTTCTTTCAACGAATCATGGACCAGGTTCTCGAAGGGGCATATTTCCTGAAGTGTTACATAAATGACGTCCTAGTGCATAGCAAGGGACTAAGGAGCTTCATCGAACTATGTAATTACTACAAAATTTATGTCCAAGATTTTAGTATTATTGCTCATCCTCTTTATGCATTGTTAAAAAAGGATGTTGCTTAGACATGGAATGATGAGGCTTAGGAAGCTTTCAACACACTCAAGGAAAAGCTTTTAGAGTTCCCCATTTTGAGAAGACCTAATTTTAACAAGGTCTTCATTCTACACACTAACTGGCGTGTTTTTGGTATTAGAGTTATTCTTGGCCAACTTGATGAGGAAGGCAAAGAATATGTTATTGCTTATGCATCTCGAAGCAACAACAAAGCTGAGAGCAACTACTCTTCATACGAAGGGGAGTGCTTTGTTATTATATGGGCCATCATACATTTTAGGCCCTATCTTTATGGCACCAATTTCACTTTGTATACCGACCACTAGCCTATTAAATGGTTGATGACCAATGACAAGCTTACTAGTAAGTTAGCTCGTTGGGCGTTTATACTTCGGAGTATGAGTTCAAGGTTATTCACTGACCTGGTATTACACATTAGAACACAGATACCATGTTGTAGAGACCCCTCACTACCTTTGAAGATCTCTTAAAAGCTAGGCAAGATTTCGACCAAATTCTAACAATACATGTATCTGATGCATATAATTATCTTGCACTACTACAATGTAACTTGGTTGAACATCCCATTATGGATATATGGGAGGACTTGGACACTTTGAGGTTTCTGTAGCATGGGGAATACCATCGCAACCCCATTTTGAGGGAAGTGTGAGGTCGCCACTCACATTCCCGAAAATGGGACTTGGGAGTCCTCCGGGACTCTTGAAAATTCAGAGTGCGATTGAAGGGGTCAAAAAACCTTGCATGAAAGCTTTCTTTATACCGTTAGAAAGGTCTTGAAGTGTAGATGTCCAAAATGGCCTCGCATGAGCCATTTGGACATCTGTAGCACAAGTTATGGTCGAAAGAAGGGTCGGGAGTCAAACTAGCAGTTTGACTCCCGACCACTAAAAGTCGGGAATCGACCCGATTCCGGTGTGTGCAGGTAAAGTGCGACACACCGTTGGAAAACTCTCGAGGAGAGCTACAACTTTGGTTCAGACCTCGTCTTGATCCAAGTTCGAGCAAAAAGTTATGAATGCTCAAAGTCCTGAGAGTCCAAATCGGGACAGTTTCGGGACTCCACTTTGGGAGTCCCGGGAAAAAGAGCCATTTGGATGCAAGTGTGGCGGAGAGCTACAGAGAATATTATATGGGGGAAGGTGGTGGCTTCCCCCAAGTCCGGGCCATGGTGAGTCAAGTGAGTCCAAGGTCGTCCGTGGCTTGTCCTAACACTGAAAGTGTGCATAATGAGTTCTAACCAACTTGTTGGTTGGATTTGGATACAGGACCGAATAATTGAGTAAGCTTGTCCCTCTTCCTAGTCTAATCCTGGAGCTTTTAGCACGCCCCTTTCACCCCCTTTAGTGCTGGAAGCTGGGAGCATGCCCCGAGTCCTAAAAATTTAGCAACTTGAGTGACTTAACCCCAACTTGGGGCTAACTAGGACTTGGGAGCACGTCAAATACCCTCCCCAAGTTACATCAAGTCACCGGTATCGCATACAACAACAGTCCAAACGTTACTCATGGAAGGATAATCACATTGTTCAATGTTTACCACAAGGCGACATAGTGGTTCCTCCATCACATGAACGGCCTAGACTTATTCAGAAGGTACACTCAGAGCTTAGACACTTTGCAATTAAGCATACTTATAGCCTTTTCGCTTTTCATTACCATTGGAGAGGTATGTATGTTCAAGTTCAAGACATCATTGTTAGGTGTGAACAATGTGATAGGGTGAAAACTTCTTTCTCCTTTTGACAACTCACGTTTTCTCCACTCCCTATTCAGGGCATGTTCTATCGCTGGTCATGTGATTTAACTGGAGAGTTACCACAGACCTGTAGGGGTAATGTCTACATCATGATTATGATTGAACATTTTTCAAAATGGGTCGAACTTGTTGCGCTATTGGACAAGTCATCACATAACACTAGCCAAGTTTTCTAACAACAGGTCCTAAATAGGTTTGGGGCTTATGTTGAGTGCCTTACTTATCAAGGATCAAAATTCAAGGGATAATTCTGAAACCTACTTAACCATGTTTTCATTGACCATCGTCGGACTTCAAGAGATCATCCCCAAGTTAATGGCCTTGCAAAGAGGATGGTTCAAACATGCAAGAAGGGACTTCGAAAGATTTGCCTCACTAGGAACAAAGAGGATTGGGACTTGGCCCTCCCTTACATCACCATGGGTTACAGGATGTCCAAACACACCTCTTTGTCTCATTTCTTTCCTTACTTTCTACTTTTTGGGAGACATCCCATTCCACCTTCTTTCATTGCTACTCAAATGGACCAGGTTATGAACTTGGACTCTCTATCCACTTAGGCCAGAGTCATCGAAGAAAATGTTGTTCTATTCAAAAAGGTTATGCCCATGGCCATGGAGAACTTGTCCATTGCACAACATCGAGACACCTTATGGTATGCACACACACGAAGTGGTAGTTATAAACCTAAGGTGAGACAATTTGATGTTGGTGACTTCGTGTATCTCCAATGACAACTTAATGATATTCTAGACATTTCTTCCGGTCACACTATCTTAAGGATTAAGGCAATGAGGCCTTTTGGTGTGTTGGAGTTGCAAGGAGTTAACAGACGCACAATTCGGGATAACTCTAAAAATTGTGCGCCCTGCCACTTGCCAAATTTGGATCCTACCATCATCACGTCGACTTGGATTCCTCCACTTGACTATCCATGTCAGGTATGTCAAAGGACAGACGATGCTGATTAGATGCTACTTTGTGATAACTATAACGATGGATATTGTCATGGCCTAGGATATTTTGGGATACTTTGGGCAATGTCATGTCCTAGGATACTTTTGGGATACTTTTGGCAATATCATGGCTTAGGATATTTTGGGATACTTTTTACAATATCATGGCCTAGGATATTTTGGGATACTTTTTGCAATATCATGGCCTAAGATATTTTGGGACTAGTATGGTTCAGGGTTATAAAAAGAGATAGTCTGGGGAACAACCCTTTAGCAGATCAACACCAGTTGATGGATCAATAAAGCTTGTCTTGTCTTGTAATTCTGCACTTGTTTGTAGTCGGTCCATAACAGTTTGATCTCCTCCTTCTTCTTGTTTGTTTGTTTTGTTGTTTCAGTAAGTAGCTAGAGGTATCTTGGGGTGAAACTTGGAAAGGTTATAGAAGCCTATAGGACGTTTCTACTCTCAAAGTTTCAAAAGAAAAGGATATGTTTTGTGAGAGTTAAGAGCTTTTGAAAACTCTGTGTCAGATCTGGTTTTTTGGTCATATCTCCTTTGTTTAAGTTTTTTTGGGTCTGTAA
>Ga0116231_10005416_pt1 | contig 25177 bp, 23 predicted proteins | sample S1TSphgellanicum_2_FD_89695 | JGI IMG/M metagenome (GOLD analysis project Ga0116231, IMG submission 89695) | Host-associated microbial communities from peat moss isolated from Minnesota, USA - S1T2_Fd - Sphagnum magellanicum MG | ecosystem: Host-associated > Plants > Peat moss > Unclassified... | reverse complement strand
TTAGACTAGGGACAAGAGTTGAGTGACCTTGAGAGTGGGTTCATGACCGGAACGTGCATCCCAGAACACGAGGCAAGAATCATCACCCACACTGCAGAACTCCTGCATACTGATGATCCCTTCCCCAAACCAACCAATTAAAAAACATAATCTGCCAACACAATCTGCTGCAAAACCAGACAAGAATCCTCACAAATCTGAAATGAAAATCATGAAGGGGTATGGTCAGCATCGCCCTTAACCTTGAAGGCCTAAACTGGACATCCTCCACTGTGTCACTATGGCCCTTGAATACTCCTCTTGGGGCAATAGAGCTGGCATCTGAGAGGTCAGATCCACCACCCCCAGTAGTCCAGGATCCCCTTCCCCCTCCTGCTGTTGGTGTGCCTGCTCTGGAAGGGTATGGCTCCTGAATGCCTGTAATATGATCCTCTATGCTCCATTGCAGCACCAACTTGTCCTTGCCTGCAGTCATAACTATCCCACTATAAACTGAACTGATAACCACTTCTCCAGTAACATAATAGTTCCTTCCAGTAAAGTCCAGTGGCTTTGATGGAAATGCTAAGACAAAAAGCATTGAGCTAATGAAACCCCCACCCTAAAGAAGGAGAAAATATGACCACAAGACAGAATTAATGACCAGTTTGAACCAGTGTTGTCTGGTTCTTGATTTTGAAGGAACCGTTGGTTCTGGTTTTTAAGTTTTCTTTCTGTTTGATAGAACCTCTGGTGCAGTGTGGAGAACAGTTTTTTGGATTTATAAAACTTTAGTTCTGGAGACTTGCCAAAAGTTTTGGAGCCCAGTCCACAGTTTTAAGACCAAGTTCAGTTCCATCTACATTGCAACCAACTAAAACTTTTTTTGGGAAATTTTAGTTTCGTCCAACTACTGCACAATACCCAATACTGGTTTGAACAGTCATACACATGTTTAGGGAACTTCAAGAGCAACATGTATGGCATTGACCACCTACCCTAGCACCCCACTGACTTCATCAGCCCCCAGCAATGGGTTCAAAACAAAAGAGTGGACACACAAAGAAAAAGGACTGAAAATTCTCACCACCCGAAAGAACATGAGGTGCAGCTCGGCTAAAATTTAAAGCAAACTCTGCATTCTCAGTATGACCTGTTAGAACCTGCCTTGCAACAATGGAGTTACAGAATCAGAATGAATCAATCTCCCACCCTAAATCTCCATGAGTGGCATGTGCTACAACTCCAGAGATTACTCTGTATTCTGGGAAACAAACAAGACGTTATGTGGTGAGACAACAAACCAGATCTGGTCGGGAATGGACAGCTCCCAGAGTGGATGACCGATTTGGCTGGGTCTCCACATTCCAAATGAGCACCTACTTGCAATCAGACAGTTAAGTAAACAGGAAATCCTATTATATGCCTGCAGTGCCAAACACAAGAAGCTATTACTTTCTCCTAAGTTTTCATGCACAATTGTCTTTTTCTGAAGTTCACACAGGATCTACAGACAAACAGCTATAGTGATCATGCCTTAACTAGTACAAGAGTTTACCTCTGGACGATCAGTATGTGTGGCAACAATTTTGCTATTCTGTGGAAGCTCCCTTATTCGGTTCACCTGTGGAAGAGCGAAGTTTTCAGGTTGCTGTCAGAAGAAGGCAATAATCTGCAGCAAGCCTTGAACAAGCTGAAGCAATTTCTAGTGCTTCAGTCCAACATGTGCATGAATTCTTCTTCACACCATATTTTGACTTTGAGACAACCACTTGTACTTTGCACCAATCCTTCCCTCAAAACCACTTTTTATCAGCCTTCATTGAAACCCAGAATCAGCCACTGGAAGGCCTGAACATACCTCACCAGGATGGATAATGGTCTTATGTTTCTTAACAAAGGGCGACTTTGCCTCCTCGTTGAACTGCTTGTACCCATCCAACATCAAACAATTTAACCAAATGAAGAAACAAATTGGAACTCTTCTCTTTCAACTTGAGCTTCACATAAGCCTAAGTAGGCACAGGTAATCATTGGCTGCCACCCAAACAACTACCCCTTTCATGTAGATCAACCACTTCCCAAAGTTCAGATCTGACATCGATTCTAGAGTTGGGATTGGGTCTCTGCCTGTGAGATGTGCTCTGCTGCTGCAGTTCGTGGCTTCAAAACTTCACACTGAGCGACCACAAGTGTGTTTGGAAATTCCCCATCTGTCTGGAAAAACAACAGAAGGCAAACTGCACCTGCATGTGAACATCTTCTTTCCTATGCGGTGCAGAAAGCAATACTAAGATCTAGAGCAGACAATTTTGAACTTATAGGGCACTCTGGCATGTCTTTGAAGCCTTGACCTAAAAATAAGACCCAGTTTCAGTTTTTCTCTGCATTTTTAAAGATCAAAGGGCTGGACAATGATTCATTCAAACATCCATCAGCATAACAATTGCTGGTCAAAAGCACGCTCAACAAACCCGTTCAGAGAGGTAAAGAAGCTGGCGGTTTTTATAAGTCCCTTGCTTGAGCTGGGGACCCCACCTGCACAACATTAAAAGCAAATCACATTCTGAAAAGCAGATGTCCAGCACCAAGATCTGACACTCAATTCTATGGCAAACCGTTCTTTTTCATTATCACAATTGTGCTACAAATTATTCTGTAGGATAGAATGTTCATCACTCCACAAGACATTGTCATAGAAGAATCCAAAACCACATTTGATCACAAGATGAAAGGTACACAGCATAATGGATATTGAAGCACACTGTGTATAAACAGTGAAACACAACGTAATGCAAATTCTGTCGGGGGCAGGTGGGGCGGGGGAGTTATTGTTTACCGGCAAGAGAGTGAGGGCCATATTAAATTATGGTTGGTGAGCCAATCATACAAAGCTGGTACCAATGACTTCCACTGTGTGTATCGTTCCTCACTGGCCCTTTTCATGGCGTCCTCCTCTGTGGCTCTGAGACTCATGAGTGCCTCCTAATCATCTGAAAACACATTGTCGCATTAATCAGAATTTTTTTGCCATCAGTCCAGACCAACCAAACTAAGACTGACAAGAATCTCTTCATCCCTGATGGGAGTACTGACATTCCTAATTTCTGGAGCTAGACAGGCACTTCTTACATCACAAAAATGAGATCAAAATGTTTGCTGCACTCTTACCGAACAAGCCTTTGAAGCCCCCTCCTTTAGGATTCTGTGCAATCCAAGGATTTGACCTAACCCTAATTTCACAACTTCACAATCTTTTCTCTTCAATCACTGAATTCCTGAAATTGAGAAACAGGAATGCCTCGGTCAAAAAGCCAGCACAAAGAAGAAGAGCTTCAAGAATAAACCTTACATGTTGCTCAGATGCTGAGGAGAGGAAGGGGAAAAGCCAAAACGAACACACCTGCTTCGGGGTGGTGGTGGTTTTCTGACGATCGATCGTAATCTACTCCTCTGCAGCAACAGAAAACACCTTACGATTCCTCAAAACGCCTCAAGAACAACAACGTCCACTTCCTCACGGAGATGCAAATCGTCCCACTCGCGAGAAACACAATTGATCAGCTCTGGATTCAGCAAATTCACCCCGACCTAGAGGAAACAAACCCTAACCCTAATTCAGCACTTACACACTCTGTCTTTCAAAACCCTAACCCTAATTCAAATCCAGAATATGACCGTTTGTGCTGTGCAACTTTTCTTTTGTGTGTATATTATAAAGGTTTTCCAATGGCTCTCCTGCGTCTCTAAATTGTGGATGAATGGATGGATGAAGTTTAGCTCTTTTTTTTTGGGTTCTTGATTGATGGTGTTAATCATAACATTTGTTCTTGTAATTTCAGTGGTGAGAAATTTCAAGGAATTGGTATATGGATGAATTTTTTTGGAATCTATTATGCTGTCATCCCTAGATAGCTCCAATGATAATTCTTATTGTATAGTTGTCTCTAGACAAGGTGGTAAGATGGTGGACCTTGCGGTTCAAAAAATAACACTTGGAGAAGGGGTTGTAATGGAAAACTCTCAAAAATTTCAAGAAGGGTATACACTCTTCATCCATTATCATGGGAAGCCAGTCCTACATTCCAACATAAAATCAGGAAATTACAATGAAAAACAAATAACAAACCAAGATTCTTAATTATCCATATAGGAGGTAGGAAGGTAGCTACCTTCCCACTTCATGTGATTACCTCTAAAAGTTGTTGGTCCAACAAGTTGGTGCTTGTCCAACAAGTCGATGCTTTCCACCTTGCTCCTTGCTTGTAATGATGTTGCTACCTTTTACCCAACTACTTGCAAACTACTTTATTGTCTTGCAACAATTATCTTCCAACAAACTTTCATATTTCAGAGAGCTAGTTGAATGTAACCCAAATAAAGAAAATAAACCAATCTTAAAAATATAATACTTTATATCAAATTATATTAAACTACTATCATATTAGAAGGAAGGTAATGCAATAAAAAGGAAAGCAAACACGAAATTAATGTCATTGCACAATATACACATTTTTTATAATTTTTACACACATTCAAATGTCATACAACATTCTCCCTTGCATTTTTTCAAAATCTCATACAAGAATGATAAAAGGTTCATCATTAAAATCACACAAGACCACACAAGGTCCACACTTTCCCCATCAAAATAAGTCTTCTTATCCTAATTCATTCACAAATCTTTTTTTTAAAAATGATTGGTAAACAAATACAAATCATGCATCTCAATGGGCCAACTAATTCTAATGGTTTCATGCACAATGTGAACTAAGGGATGGTACATAATAATCTATCACTAATAACTATCTACTTACTAGAATGCTCATAGGACTAACATTGGCAATCATCCATAGGAGGATTTAGACACAATTGGCCCTACAAGATAGATAGGAGGTTATTTTTTTCCAAAGTCCTGCTACTTTTTGGCTACTTGTAGGAAAAACAAGTTCCAATGTGGTGAATTTAGATTTACTTCCTTACTTTTCTGCTGATTTTTTTTTAATTTAAAAAAAACCCTTTGAAGAAATCTCGATTCATTTTTAAATTACCCTAAGCTAAGCCCACTTGTAAAATATCCAGTGCCAACCCTAAAATTTATTATTTAATGTAAATTTTTAGTAATTAATGTGTAAATTGTAATTAACCTCCCATTTTTGTCATTGGTTTTTCTAATTTAATTATTATAACCCTAAACCCTAAGATTATGTACTCATTGAACTTTCTTGGTGTACTTAATTGATATCCAAAAACATTTATTAGACATGTTGTTTGAATTAATCACATATTGTTGGGGGACCACCTTATGTTGTAATTATATTCTTAGGTAGTCATGAAGTCATAATTAATCATGTAATCATCTAAATGACTCAAAATTGTGATACTTCTTGTTCATGGTCATATTCATGACTAACCTTGTCCATGCCCAAAATAAAAATGATTGTACACATGACATAGTTGTTTAATGTTCTAATTATGAAAGACACAATTTGGTGTAGTGTTATTTTTACAATTGTTTCTAAGCAAGTGAGTTGGTACTTGCCAAGCCCCCAAAAAAATTTATTAACACACATTTATAAAAAAATTCAAATATATATATAATGTAATTTTATTAAAAATTCATTTGAATTGTCACTATATTTTAATACATTTGAACAACAATGATTTCCTGAAGAAATTCTTTTTTTTATAAATGATTTATAAATAAACCTATTTAAAATCAACATTTGGAAAAGGTTTTTGTATTTGAATTTTTTAATAATAATATAAAATTAAATATTAGATCTCCTTACCTTTAAACATATATTGAATCAATAAATCTTGTGTCATATTAACTTATAATTATATTATATTATTTACTTAAAATATAACAATATGTAAGAAAAAATTATATAAAGTATTAACATTATGAAGATTTCATTAATACTAATTTATACACATCTGTGTTTTGTAATATCATAATTTTATTAATTTTTATTATGAATATATAATTTTCATCATTTTTTAAAAAGGTCTTTTCATTGTATTGAATGTGATTTAATGTAGATTATAGGATTTTTTCCAAGTTGTATGGACAATATTTTTGATAAATTAATTAATGAATAAATTTATTAAATAAGTTTCAACTTAACCCTAAAACTTGACCTTTATTTATTTTTTGCATTTTCATCTTCCATTTCCTTTGCACAAATAGTTGGGTGGAAGATGGAACAATTATCCATAAGAAAATTATTTGCAAAAATGTCATAGAACTTTTTGTAAATATTATAAGGATCAAATTCTATATTTTTGGCCACCCATTATATGATGATTCAAGCCAAGCAATGCAATTCTGATGAATGCAAATCTTTTTTCAACTTTTAAATGGACATAATTAAAAGACTATATAACATTATTTAATGTTAAAAAGTTCAAGAAAGATATTCATCAAAATAAATTTTGAACAAAAGTCCCAACGAATTTTGTTGGGGTGAATTTTCACAATGTGGTCTTAATGTGGTTTGAAATAAAATTGGAATGAGTTAAATGTTTTCATTTAAAGATGTAAACTTAAGAAAAAATGAAATGAGGTCTATAACATATTCATATTATGTAAATATCATCAAACTGTTAGGTGAAAAACAATAAAAACATATATATATATATATATATAATTTGATATAATATTATCAAATTGCTAGATGAAATACATGAACAACAAGATAGATTTATATTAAGGTGAAATCACACTACAAGGGGGCCACTTTGGGCACTTTCATAACATATATGTAAAATATATTTCTACAAAATGTATTGCATTTAATTTTGGATTTCACTTTTGATGTTTGGGCTTGATATTTTGATTTTCACAAAGTTAATGATATTTAATATTATTTGAAAAAATAAAATAAAATGTAAAATCTTAAATTCAAGGAATATTAAATATATTTATGGTATATGCAACATAATAAAACTTGTTTTTGTTTTTGGATTACAGTAGGTTTGGGTCTGAATTAGTCAACTAAACAATGTCTAAAATGAAATTAAAAAAATTACCCACTTCACATCTCTTGTCATCTTCCATTTGAAAATGATAATTTGTCAAAATGTTAATTTACCACATACTTATGGTCATAACCCTCAAAAACACCCATTTGTGATATGATAATTATCAAACTCTTCACATGGCTTACAAACTTATTTCAATCATATAGAATCATAGTGTTTAATAGATACTACAAATTTCATAAAGACTAAAAATCATTTCAATCATTTTTTGAGTATATTTGCATTTTTAAGTACATAGTGACGTACATTTTTTTACCACAAATATACTTTGGAACCTCACAATATAAGTTGGAAAAAGGAATTTTTTTGCGATTGAATTTTTTGTGCTATAATTTACCATATTATGCAAAAGTTTGGCAAAATATGCTCCAATATTACCATAGTTGACGTACCCCAAAACTCTTGGATAGACTCAACTATGAATCCCAAGGTGAAAACAACGAAAGGACAAGGAGTTGAACCACGTGCCCTGGCTTGTAGCATTTTGAGGGTAGAGGGGTGTGTTAGAGCTTTGGGATGGGGACTACAATGAGTGACAAGCGGGTTAATTATTCACATGGACTTGCACAAACCAAACAACAAGTTGGTTAGTGCGTAGCTTGAACACTTTTGGTGCACGAACAAACCACGGGCAAACATAAACTCATAAAATTCACAACAACCTGGACTTGGGGGAAGCCACCACCTCCCCCCTTATAGGATTATCTTTCTCTGGCCACAAGGCCAACACCCAAATGTCATTTTGTCCCGGGACTCCCAATTTAAGAGTCCCAAAATTCTTGAAATTAAGAGTCTTGTGACTTTGGAGGCCCATCACTTTGTGTGCAAACCTTTAATTGAGGTGAAGTCTAAAGCAAAATTGTAGTCCTCGTCAAGACCTTTCCAACGGTATATAGCACATGACCTACACACAATGAAATCAAGGTGATTCCTAACTTTTAATGGTCAGGAGTCAAATTGGCAATTTGACTCCCAACCCTTATTTTGGCCACAACTTATGTTTTAAGTACCCAAATGGGTCATGCGAGCCCATTTTAGACTTTTACGTTTCAAGAATTTTTCAATGGTATAAGAAAACTTTCAATCCAATGAATTTTGACCCCTACAATTGCCCTTTGAAGATTCAAAAGTCCATCGGGACTCCAACTCCCAAAGTGGAAATTCACTTGGGAATGTGAGGGTTTATTCTCTCACACTCTTCTACACTCCCGGAAGCATGAAATGTGACTCTCGAACTTCACTCTTGGAATACACCTTCGCAAGCCCTTAATTAGTAAATCTTCCATCCATTCAGGGGTTATTTTTTCTTTTGTTTTTTGCCCAAAATTAGACCTTATATTGTCTTGTTCATGCATTTCTATGTGAAGTCACTCCCTCTCAGTTTTCAACAATAGTTGTCTTTTGTCAATAATGGACATAGATTGAATGATCACTTGGTTTAAGGCCTTTTGCCCTTTAATAACTACCATATTCATTTCAAGCTTTCATTGCAAAAAGAAGGCATGTATGTATAATCATATTAAGTCCAATTCAAGGCAAGTTATTGTAAAAAGTGCCCTTATGCATACCCAACAATAATGATATCTTAATGTAGTAGCCATTTTAACAAATTAATACTTGGTTGGTCCCAAAATTCTAAGAAAAAAAATTGATACCCTTGTGTGTAATCAACAAAATACAAAGCTTAAAGTAAGTATTTACATGGTTTACAAAAGTAGACTAATGCCCATTGCCTATGGATGAAGAAGGTTATAATACATCTAATCAAAATTAAATAATTATGGGTTGTTTGAAAAGCTTTGATGAGTTAGATTTAGTAGAATGGCATTATATATGTGATATAATGTGCCTTGAATGTATCAATCACTTGTGCCACCCCCGAAGTTTGTTTTTTTTTTTTCCAATTTATGTGTTCATCTTTGATGGCTTAATCATTGAAAATTTTAATTGAAGCCTTAAATAATACAAAAATAGAGTAATTGTTGTCTATTCTTATACATTATGTGTATTTAGACAATAATACATTGTAATAATAGAACATGAAGCAAATAATATATATGGGATACAATAAGGTGTTATTGGGAGCTTGTTGTGAATCCATTGGGAACTTGGGGAACATGTTAGAAAATCAAACACTTGAAAAATAGTCAACAAAGAAACATCAATTAAAAAACTTATTCCATTGCAATTCAATAGTGGATGCCTTGATTTTAAAAAATTTAAGTTTTCTATTAGTTTCAAAAGGGGTCAAAACATGCTAAAACAAGCCAAAAAGGATGTTGGATAGTTTTTGAAATTTCAAACTTTTGTAGATATCTTTTTTAAAAAACATTTAAAAAATATGGTAATCATTCTAAGTTGTGTTAAAATACTATTATGAGTGTTAAGGAATTCAAATTAAAAATTCATTTAATTTAGTTTTGAGTTTTGGTTATAGTAAAAGACTTTTCAACTTGAACAATAGTTGCATTAGATTTGTCAATTTTTCAAAGGACTATGCCAAGGACTATCATAGTAAGAAAATTCTGAAAGTAAAAAAATTAACAAGATAGTAATCTATTACTCAAAATTAAAAATTTATGGAACTTGAAATTTTAAAAAAATTCCATGTATGTTTCAAAATTGAACGTTCATTTTTGAATTTCAAGAGTCCTTTACCACATGTAAATGACATGTAATGCACATGACATATGAAACAAAGTTGTAGTTTATGATTCAAAAAACTAAATCCTAAAGTAATTGAGATGTATTGGAATGAATTAAAATTATGATCATTTTTCAAAGTGAAATACAAAATCTAACAAAATTTGCACACTTTAGAAAATTCATAGTTATTCAACAAAGATTAATACAAAAATTTTGATGTATTGGGGAAACTATAAATATTTTAAATAACAAGTTTTAAAAGATTTTGTTTGAAAATTCCTTTCTATGCAAAAGTGAAAAGGACCAAAAAAAGACTCACAATCCTTTTACAAAGTAATCCCGTTGGCTCATTTTAGTGCCTTTTGACCCAAAGATCAAAATCAATTTTGTAGTTGGTACTAGATTTTCTTGCGATTTTCAAATATGTAAAAATTATTAAGTACTAAATGATGTAAAGACTAACATAATATACTAATTGTTTTGTGTATCATATGCATTGCTACCCATATGTTTTGTGAACCATGTACTTGTCATTTATGATCGATATGTGTTTGTTTTACCCACATTTGTAATAGCCTCATATAGTTGTTAAAAATAGTGATTGGATTTCCTCCACAAAAATAATACCTACACATGTGTCCTTAAATGCCTACACAATGTGTCCTTAAATACCTACACAATGTGTCCTTAAATGCCTACACAATGTGTCCTTAAATACCTACACAATGTGTCCTTAAGTGTAGGTACTATTTGCCAATTTTTGCAATACCCACATATAGGTATGCAAAGGACATAGACTTGTTTTTGGTGAACAAAATGAAATACATGTGTTTAGGTCAATAATTAGATGCTTATTCACATGTTTCTTGCACTTGATATATCATTTTTGTATTTAGGTATTACATTTTGGGATTCGATCTTGAACTAGTCAATCTTCAAGGACCATTTACCAAATTATGTAATACCTGCATGTAAGTTCGTAAAAGAGGAATTGGATTTTTGTGAAAAAAAAAAATATTCATGTTTAGGTCAATAATCATATATTGACTTACATGTTTCTTGCACTTGATATATCATTTTCATATTTGGGTATTTGCATTATGGGATTGGGTCTTGATCTAGCCAATTTTTGAAGAACATTTACCAAATTATGCAATACCTGCATACATGTCCGTGAAATAAATATTAGTTTTAGGATATAGGTTGCAATACCCGAATAAGGCACCTTAAATATGCACTAGTCTTTTGTGGTTTAGGCTATGATACACGCATGGGATCCATAAAATGCCCATTGGTTTTTTGGTTTGTTTGTGCAAATTGTGCATTCGAAAGTTTATGATCAATGATTTGTAATTTGGAAATCTACAAATTTACAAAGTTGCAAAGTTGATTTCTTGTAATTTGAGATTTACAATCTTGTAAATTTTAATGTGCACAAATTACCAAGTTACAAAATTTATTTCTATGGAGATTTTCACTTTTCACTTTTCAAATTTACAAATGTGCATTTGCATATTTTAACTTTGCAAATTGTAATATTGTCATGTTGTAAATTTATAGAATTTTAAATTTAAAAAACCGTTGCTCACAACACTCAATCATTCGCTTCATTTCCTCTCTTATTATCATAGTATTTTGGCCATTTCAACACATGTCCATTGAATAAATAATTTATTTAAATATTTTTTTGATGAAATATAATATTCCTAAAGATTCAATATTTTCATTCACTATATTTTGCGATTTGGAAGAATTTGTTTTTGAAAATTTCAACATTTCTTAAAATAATATAATTAATGCCAAGGTTGCCAAGGTAGTAAGGTACTCCTTCATTCCAAAATGAAGTTCTCAATCATAAGCCCTTCAAAGAAATGTATTGTAGTACCTTGGTCATTTCAATGCATGTTCGTTGAATAATTAATTTTGAAATATTATTTCAAGGAATAAGATATTCCTAAATATTCAATATTTTTGTTCCATATATTTTGTGATTTGGAAAAAATTATTTTTTGAAATTTACAAAAAAAATTGAGAATAATGTAATTGGTGCCAAAGTGGTCAAGGTAGGAGGGTACTCCTTCATTCCACAATGAAGTTTTTCATAAGCCCCTCAAAGAAATGTATTGTAGTACTCTAGCCATTTCAACACATGTTTGTTGAATATTAATTAATTTTGAAATATTTATTTCATGAAATAGAATAGTCCTAAAGATTCAATATTGTTGTTCAATATATTTTGTGATTTGGAAAAATATTTTTTGAAATTTTTAACATTTCTAAAAATATATAATTAATGTCAAAGTGGGCAAGGTAGAAGTGTCACCTTGATTTTGAAAATTTTGATCATACATGACAACCTTAGCTAAATGTTCCACTACTAGCACCTTCCACTTGGTAGTCCCCACTTCATGTTTATGCCCTACTTCCTTTTGCATAGCTATTTACTTCTCTTTGAAAGTTACAAGTTGAGTTTGCTTTTCAAGTTTTTGTATTTTCTTTAGAAGAAATTTTTCATGTGCCTAGTTAGTCTTTGTGCTATTTTTTTTTTCTTCTTTTAGATTCTACATTACCAACTCCAAACTCATGGATTTGGCTTGCTAAGTTTCCTCATTAATTTATGTCTCAAGGAACTTCCGTTTGATTGTTTTTAAGCACACCTTGACCAACTCCATCTCCTCCTTGTGTTTAGTTGTTGTTGTTGTCACCTTTCCTTCATGTTGCATTACAACCACTTTCTTTTTTTCTACTACTCGAATGAGTGTGCTATTAGCTTTTCTACAAAGCATCAAAGTTCCTTTCATTTGATCCTCCCACGCCTTGGCCTTTTCTAGCTCTTATTGAGTCTCATGGAGTTCTTGGTCCAATTATATGTGAATCTTAAATTATTTATTTCCTGTTCCTACTAGTGAACTTCAAAATCTAAAGGACCGATGTGTCATTCAACACACTTTCATTCATATAAAAATACACCTTGTAAATGTTCCACTTCTAAAAGGAGTTGTCGATTTTTTCCCCCATAAGATCTCTTTACATCCCTTGCCTTTTTAGTTGAAGTGTGAATGAACTCCACCATTTGCACTTCCATGGAATCCTCGTGGTCTAAGGAATATTCCATTTTGGTTTCCTCATCATACAGCCCCTAATTGGTAAATGGACTCATGATTGACATCACATTGTTTAGTAAATCTCATCACAACTCTATCAATAGGCACTAATGTTTGGTGTACAATTTAAGCATCTTTCCCAAATTCTACTATGTCACAACATTTGGTTGGTCATTAATTAAGATGCCCTCCAAAATTGGATGATGAACAACAATAACTCCTCCTAAAATCAATTGATATTTGGTGAAGATGCCTCCCAAATTCGATTGACCAAGGGCAACTCCTTTTGAATTCAGTTGACCAATGGTATCCATGCCTTCCAAATTCAGTTGGTCCTCCTTATTATTGAAGTTGGTTCCCTCCCTTCCGAACCGAGATGCATCTTTCAAAGATAAACCATGCAGTATCTCATCCAATTCAATCTATTAATGAACCTATGCATTGGTTTGAGTGGTATCCCCCTCTCGGACTGATGTTGTCACTTGGAGTGTTTCTTTTTACACGAATTCTTCTACAACATGTGGAATTTCTTTTTGTGACAATGGCATTAGTACGTTGATGCCTATTGTTGATGGCATCAATGGTACACAAAGTGCTTTTTTCCTTGTGTTCTTTAGGCACTAAAGGTCCAATTGGTAGTTTTTTATTTTTTTTTGTCTATTCGAGAGTAGTATAATGTTTGACCACCACAGTAAGAACTAGACAGAATGAATTGTTGCCTACCTTCCTTTAAATTATAATCATTTCCTTATGCAACCACACTTTGAACCACTCAACCCAATTGACAACGCTTTTTTTAATAACACTTACTACAAACAACAAATTATAAAAATGTAATCATCAATTTGCCAAAATGTTATAACCTTTGCCAATGCGATCATTCGCATCTGCATTTTAGAAGTTCAGACCTTTGCAAGGATATAATTTGAATCTTGCTTATAATCTTCTTCCTTTCCATTACAAGGAATTTGCATATTAATGACTAATTTTCAGTCGTAAATACCACATGTGACTACAATTTGTTTTAATCACCTAAAATAGGTTGCATAAAATTTCAATCACAAAAGATAATATGTGGAACAATACATGGCACCAATTCACAATGGCAATCACATGAATATGTAACTTACATGGACATTTCATCCATCCAAATTAGTTTGTGTGGCTGTCGCAACCCCACTTTGGCCAAGTGTGGGGGTGAAGCCCAACACTTGGAAAAGTTGGAAATTTGGAGTCCTCCGGGACTCTCGAATGTTCAGAGTTCGACAGCAACACCCAGAACACCTCGCATTGGGGTGTTCTTAGTGTCATTGAAAAGTTCTTGAAACGTAGATATCGAAAATGGCCTCGCATTGGCCATTCGGACATCTGCGGCCCAAGTTATGGGCAAAAGAAGGGCCGGGAGTCAAATTGGCAGTTTGACTCCCGACCACTAAAAGTCGAGAATCGACCTCTTCCGGACGTCACCTTGAAGAGTGCGACATGGCGTTGGAAAGCTCTCGACGAGAGTTACAACTTTGCTTTAGGACTCGTCCCGATCCAAGTTCGAGGCGAGGAGTTATGGCCGTTCAAAGTTCCGAGAGTCGAGCCGGGACAGTTTCGGGACTCCATTTCGGGAGTCCCAACAAAATGTGCCATTTGGATGTAGCCTCGGTGACCAGCCGCAAAGAATACTATAGGGAGTAAGGTGGTGGCTTACTCCCGAGTTCGGGCCGTGGTGAGTCTTGTGTGTCCAAGTGCCCATGGCAAGTCCCAACACCCAAGGGTGTCCCGAATGCTAAACTAACCATTTTTGGTTGGTTTTTGGATGCAGATTCACACAAGCTAAGTTAGTCCCTCTTCCTAGTCTAATCCCTGGGCTCCCAACTCGACCCTCTACCCCTTTATAGAGTTGGAAGTCGGAAGCGCGCCGTTAAGTCACAATTTTCGCAACTTGACTTTGGGAAACCCTCAAGTGGGTTTCACCCCATGACTTGGGAGCGCGTCAGTGGCATTATCGTTTTGCAACTGCTTTTACAAATAAATAATGTAGTCACATTAATTATATATATATTTTAAATATTTTAGATATAATAATTATTTTTGTATATATATACATTATATTGTTGATATTTTCATTAATTTCAACTTACCATTGTTGACCACAACCCATGTCATTCGTGAGGAGTAATCCTTGGACCACAAGGATGGAAATCAACTCCTTTACCACTAAACCACCTCATTTTTTGTGACAATATGGCAATGTGCATTCTATTTATCTTATTTGATTTAAAACATTAGAAAAAAACATCATTTTCGATATTTTATATCTTATTGATAATTTGTCCAAATGGCAAGATTTATAGTTTATCTTAAAGGTTTTTCAATAATGTACACAACTATGTTATTTTTTTTCCAAAAATGTAAATTAAATTGAAAAGAAAAATAGTTTAATTTTGTTATTGAATACCATTTAAATGACCATTCCTTGGAAAAAATTAATTCAAGCACATGATTTGTGAATGAAAAAAAACTTTTGTGGATAATATAATAACAAATAAAATTTTATATTTTGCATTTTAACCTTTCATTTAATTCTAAAAATTACATTATACAATTTTGTTTTTGCATATCATAATTAAAATTAGAATTTAACTTAAATGTGTGATATATAATTTATTCATGTATAATATTTATAAATGGATATAAATAAATTCTAATATAATTATAATAAATTATATTATATTGATTATATTACGTTATATGTAAAAATAAAAATAAAATTTTTAATTTTAATTTTTAGATATTAATTAATGCCGCCTAATTAATTGATTTTATGGACCTATAATATTTTTTCTTTTTACATTTATAATATATTAATATTTAAAGTAAAATTATGATTAAAAAATGTAAAAATATATTATATATTTTTCTCGTCTTAAACCTCTATTTGATTTTAATAGTTATATATATTTTTCTTATAATATATTATAAGTTTACTACCAAAATTTAATTTAGATATATATGATATATAACTTAATCACATATAAGGTTTATAAATGGATCATAAATTAACCCTACTACCTAGCCTAATAGCTAGATGAATTACATAGTCTACCTAATTAAGTAATTAATTTTTAAAAAATGTTATCACATATTAATTACCCATACTATTTATTATTTAACCCATGTACGTACTTCTTACTGACGCGATCCTAAGTCCCTTGTCGAACCCACTTGAAGGTCCAACTATGTAGAGTTGCGGAAAGTTGGGACTTGGGGGCCGCTCCCGACTTCCAGCACTAAAAGGGGGTAGAGGGGCGTGTTAGAAGTCCTGGGATTAGACTAGGAATAGGGATTAGATTATCAAGCTTGAATCTGCATCCAAAAACCAACCACAAAAGGTTAGTTAGCATTCGGGAACACCTTTGGATGTTGGGACAAACCACGGGCACTTTGACACACAAGACTCACCACGGCCCGGACTCGGGGGAAGCCAGCACCTTCCCCCATATAGTATACTTTGCTGTTCTCCTCAAAGGCTACATCCAAATGGTTCTTTTTCCTGGGACTCCCAAGTTAAAGTCCCGAAACTGTCCCGGGTTGGAGTCCCGGGACTTTGGGAACTCATAATTCTCGACTATAGAGTCCGATCAAGACGAGGTCTAAACCAAAGTTGTAGCTCTCCTCGAGAGCTTTCGAATACCATGTCATACTCTAGAATCGGACATCGGGAAGAGGTCAATTCTTCATTTTTAGTGGTCGGGAGTCAAATTGCCAGTTTGATTCCTGGCCTTTCTTTTGCCCATAACTTGGGTTGCAGATGTCCAAATGGTTCATGCGAGGCCATTTTTGACATCTACACTTCACGACCTGTCTAATGAGACCAAAAACACTCAAATGTAAGGAGATTTGATCCCTCAAATCGAGCTCTGAGTTTTCGGGAGTCCTGGAGGACTTCATTTTCCCACTTTCGGAAGTGTGAGTTGCATTCTCACACTTAGCCCCAAAGTGGGGTTGCAACACTTACAATATATATCTTACTTAATTACTACATATTATCTAGTTTAGTTTATAAATAAACTAATTACATAGCCTACTTAATTAATTAATGAAACATAACATTATTTCATTCAACACAATAACACACCTACTAATAATCAGCCTACTATATACTAATACCCAATACCTACTTATTACCTAACTTACTTAATTAATTAACTAATTATAAAACACTATGATATATCAACATGAAAAAATTTAGTGTTGGAAATTCCAAATAATCATCCATATTTACCATTGCCATGGGTCCTCTAAAGTTTCACAAAATTCCCAAACCCTATTAGACATTTAATGGTTAGTTCATTCAAGAAAGTTAAAGAAAAAAATTCAACAACAAAATTCAACAATTTCAGTGGCCAACTCATTTTTGTTACATTTAATTTCATGTACATTTGTAACTAGGATTTATAGTCACAATTGAAGTTGAATAAAATGCCACGTGGTGTTTAATGGCCTATGAACCACATCCTAAGTCACAAAAACAACTACATTTTCATCTCATTTGAAATGCCACTAAAAATAGATGATATATGTTCACTTTTCATCATCATTTTCATCCAAACTAACATTAGTCACAAGTCATAGTTGCATATGTAATTACAAACCATTTTTTAGTTGTTTTTACAACTACAAGTCATTTTTACCATGGTGCCACGATGGATAGTCACATCAATAGTCGAAAAAATGGTTGATTTGGACTTGAGTTGCAAATGTGTGGGTTGGTATGGACAAAATTCTTTGTAGTGTTCCTCCTTCAAAATATTCCCCCCATTTTTCATTATATAATTATCTTATTAGTACAATAATACCTTCTATTAACAACTTGAAAATTTATTTGATGGCATGATAGTCCCACGATCTCCTTGTAGTGCAAAACATTTCCTTCAACAAAAACCTAGAAACTAAAAATGATCTCTTTGATTGTAGGGAGGTTGCGAAATTCATTAAGTTTCGCCTTAACCATCCAATCGTGATCCGCTTTCATAATTGCCCACATTGTAATGTACAGCCATGTTGGAAAATGAATTCAATCCAACAATGCAAGTTGAATTTCAATAGTTGTATCCTTGGTTTCAAATCACTTCATACACTTGGTTCCAGAAGACGTCCGACCTTCAAGTTTATGCTTCACCATGGCTAACTCCAAGGGCCTATTCCTTGTAATAATTGAACTTCATGTTCCATAATACAAGAATTGTATTTGTAGTTGGTAGGTGCAATAATTGTTTAATGATGCCAACAAAAAAATAATGGAGATTTAAATGATGTATCAATTGTTTCATCCCTATTATCCCTTTCACTATTTTTTCTTCTAGGAATCCATTTCATTTGGCATGCCAATATTTCCAAATTCTAAGAAAATTTTACTTTGATTCCTTGTCAATGTACTTTTTTAAAATAATAATAAACACTTGAAAATTTGTAGGTTGCAAAGTTCTTTCAATGCACTTTAATTTTTCCCAATGATCTACTACACTAAGATGAGGGTGAAAAAAATATATATTGCACCCAACCTTTGAACATTTGGGTGTTTGTCATTTTAAAATCCGAAGATAACCAAATATTTTCTTGTGAAGATGTGTATATACTATATGTTCTTTTCCACTTTTAACACTATTGTTCTTACCTGTCTTTTGAATTGTGGTTAAAGAAATTCTTTGCTTTGTTGCTTCATGTTTTTTTTGTTATTCAAAATATTCATTATGAAGTTTTTCCCATTACATTTCTACTTCCATTGCAAGGAATCCTATCCATTCCAACCCATGCATTTGTGACTTATGTCAAATCAACCATTTTTATGACTACGAATGCAATTATTTTTTGTGGCACTTGGTAAAATTGACTTGTAGTCGCATAAATAATTACAAAGTGGTTTGTAGTTGCATATGCAACTTATATTTGTGACTAATGTTGATTTGGATGAAAATGAAGATGAAAATACACTTATATCATCCATTTTCAATGGCATTGCAAAATAGATGAAAATATAGTTGTTTTTATGATTTGGAAGGTGATTCATAGGCAATTGGACACCATATGGTATCTTTTCAACTTGATTTGCAATGAGAAAATTTTAGTTGCAAATGCACATGTAAAATATTTACATATTAAAATCGATTATCTAAATTAATCTTTACATTAAAAATAATATGGATAATATAAGAGCTTTTGTTATATTTTTATTAAAATTTATTTATTATCCATTTATAAATATAATATTTAAATTAAATTCTATTGGTAAAATTATGATATATCAAAAAAATTATATAATATTTTAGGATCAAATGAAAGTTAAAGATATATATATATATATATGTAATTTTTAAATCATGTGATTGAATTTATTTTTTCCATGGAGTTGTCATTGAAATTATATTAAATAATTGTATGAATTTATTTTATTTTTTCAAATCATTTTATATTTTAAAGAGGAAAACATATATTTGTGTACATTAAAGAATACATTTGGATAATGTTGCAATGTTTAATGTCCAATGTTGTTGTCATTGTGACAATTCCACAATTATTGTACAAATCATCACCATAGATCATTTCCTTCATCATTACAAACTACACATTTGAAGCTTGAAAAATATTTGAACTTGGCAATACTATAAGAAGATTTTTGGACAATTGTGTATTTTGCTAAACATGTGTAATGATATGTTTTGAAGATGGCAATTGTTAAAGATACTTATGTGTTTAGATTTGTTATGGCAAATTGATTCCAAATGATTAGAACTATTTTTCTTCCAAGTTCAATGTTACATCAAATATTGAAGAATGTTGAAGGAAACATATTAATATTCATTACTATTATTTATTTCAAAGTTGTTTTTGCTCTTTATTATTTATGTCAATGCTGAAAATTATGATTCTAGAGTTTATCATGTTATTATTTAGGTCAATGAAATAGAAATGTTGATTCCAAGCTCTATCAAGTTCAATGTTCAAATGGTATATTGCTTGAAATTGATTAAAACTGTTCTTCTTCAAGTTTAATGCAACATCAAGTTTATAATTGAAATGAAGAATGTTCAATGGAAGGTAGCTTGATTACTATTATTTAGTTCAATGAAATTGAAATGTTGAATTGAAATTCCATCAAACTAATTCAACTTGGAAACTATTTTTCTTCATATCAATTACTAACTACAATTAATATTCATTTGTGTCTTAATTGTTTAACAATGCCAAATCATTAAATAGGGATTTAGACATGATGATTGGTGGAGGCATTTGCAATTGTACTTTTATGAAGGCATGACACATTGCAAAGCTAAGGTTTGATAGAACACTTACCATATTTTTATTCATCTTATGAACCTTCTTATTTCTCTCCTTCACATACTTGAGATGCTTGAATGTCTTCTCATGAGGCTTGGTCATGTTCTTATCAATTTCAAGTTGATTTGTGTTGATCTGGTTCATGGCATCCACAATAATCATGTTGTTTTAATGGCTTCAATGACCTATAGGAACATTGATGATATTTTTCTTTTTACTCTAATGATTCCAAAAGTTATAGGTTTTGTTGCTTTAGGTGTTGGATGTGTCTTGGGTCTCAATCAAGTGTCGTAGAATCATAGTCACAAATGCATGAGATACATTATGAAAGTTCAACATTACTTAGACTTCCAAAGGATTGTGAGAAATTATTTAGGTTGATTGCATTATTTGTTATAGCTCCATGATTGTTGTCTTAGTTGAATTGAAGAGCCTTTTGGCACATCAAAGATCAATTAAATGTTGTAGGAAAATGGTCTTCCTCCTTTCATTTATGTTGTACATAGATTCCATCACTTTCTATTTGTAGATCCTTCAAGTGGATTGGAACATTAATATTTTTATCCCCATTGAAAACCTCAATTACATTATGACAATCTGCATTGAACCATTTTAGCAAATGAAGTTTGTCCCGCTCTTCCATTGCCAAATCCTAATAAGAAGTGTATGACCAATGCCCTTGTAGTAATCAAATATCTTCTTATGATTGCCATTATTGAAATTCCATTTGTCCTTGCACATCTTGTCAATTCCTAGAGTTTTTGAGTGTGTGATTGGTTGTAGGTCCTTTAATAATTTGTTCCACTACTACATTGTGAGAATTGTGTTTGCTTGTGGATCAACAACTTTTTTCAAAGTGATGTGCTCCTTGTGTTTACAGCTAATCAAGGCCATCACTTTCTCATGATTCCAATTCATGACAATTTGCTAGTAAGAAGAACCTTCGTTTCTTTTACCTCTATTTTTCACATTGTCTAATGAATTGTCTCTTGAATTTTCCATTACATCCATTTCCTATTTGTTATTTTACATTGATGTGAGGTATTTCCACCTCCTTTGCTTCTATCGCGTCTTCTACTATTGTTTGGTGTTCAATTAACTCTTGTTGAATTGTCCATTTTTGCTACAAAATCTATGATGATGGCATTGGGAAAGATGTAAACATGAAGATGGCAAATGTAAAGAAATGAATGCACTGACGTTATGAAAGGCATATAATTTTAAAAATGATAAATGCAAAGAAACAAACACAATGTTATAACACAAAGAGATAGGTGTAAAGGTGCAAGTGCAAAGTTCACATGCAAATTGTGATGGTGATGAAGCACAAATGAGGCACAAGTGCAAAATTTAGATACAAATTACGATGTTAAGGTGTGGGTGAAGCGCAAATGCAAAACTCAAGGTTGATGGTGAGGTGTGGGAAAACAACCATTATCAATAAATGACATTGTCAATAAACTATTAAATAAGATTCAAAACTATTAGGTGTTTGGTGGCGTTAAGGATTGAAATTTTCATTTTTTGAATTTTTTAAACATCATTATAATAAATTAAAGCCTTATTTAACTTTAAAAGTTAAATATATGATAATGGTGTTATGTCATTTGCAACATTAGTTATTTACATATAATTTTCTCCCTATTTGAACATAGTTAATTATCATTTGTTTTATCAACCACATTATCTTCATATTTAAATGTACCTTTAATTTAAGAATTTTTTTTCCTATATTTGTTAGTGGGATTTTGTTGAACCAAAATTATATATGAATTTTTTATAATAAAAAACCATATTTTTTAGTAGTTATTTATCAAATTATCATTCTTTAACCCCACATGTGTTTTAGGGTTTTAAATACATATGCAAATATATCCCATTTCATCTCCCTCACAAACTCCATGAAACAAAGATATTCACTATTTAACTTAATTGGATCAAAAATTGTGATTGACACCCATGTACATAACACCCAAAATGTGGAAATATGTTCTTTAACACCAAAAGAAATGGGGTCTCACCATTAGTTTTATTTTAACAAGTTTTTCACTTGAAAATTAAATAAAAATCCATAATGACTCACACAAAGGAGATTTGTGAAAAAAATGTTCTTCAATCGCTAAATTTGAATAATTCTTCTTGTGAAATATGGCTAGTGTGGTTACATCACAAATTGAAAAAAAACCCCCACAATTTCAATGTGTCAAATTCAAGAAAATTTAAAACATTAAAAAAACAATTATTGTAAAATGAAAACTTGTGATGTAATATTTTGCAATTGAAAATAGATATTACCAACTATTTTTATTTTGATGTAAAATGACTATTTTGATGTATCATCAGAGTCTTTGTTTTTTTCCCCAATCTATTGATTCACAAAAGTGGAGAATATTTTCTAGAAAAAAGTCTATTTTTTTTTGATTTTTTTAAAAAACATTTTTAATCCTAAAATACAAACTTGCACAATATATGTCCAAAACTACTATTAAGAAAACATACTACAAATTATTTTCCCTAAGCACTTCCATTTTGAGGATTGGGTGTGATTTATTAGAATAATATGGACATTATCAAAACATGATGCAAAGATGTCATACAAAATACACCATCCTAACATTTGCAATACAAATGTTTTTATTAAGGTGGAAAATGGGGTTACATTTTATCAAAACCAATGCTTGGATGCAAGTGCCAATTGTTACAATCATGGCTATAATAACACCTATCACACACCATGGTCTTGAACAATATAACTGATAGAATTCAATTCTCAATACTTATAGTGAGGATTTACATTGCTTATTGATTTTGGACACCATGTCTTCATATTCTTTTGAACACAATGGACTGTGATTGGGCAAAACCTGTTCTATTGTTGTGTAGAATGCAAGGCACTTGTTTGTCTCTGGGTCTTGTGATGTTCGTCTGAAAGAATGAGTAGGTAGTGAGGAGTGTTGTGTAAGATCAAAGGTCTGAATCGTATGTAAGCATTACAGGAGAACATGGGCGCTTGGGTTCGTTGAGGGCAGTCAGTGTGCTGTGTGTTTTCGGACCCTCTTTTTTTGGTATCAGAGCATGGTTCCGTGTTTCTAACCTTGGTAGAACCTGTAGATGTTTAGATAGAATGATAAGTGAAAATCATGTCTTCGTCCAGTGACGAGGGGATTCTTGTGGAACAGATGATTCAGGAAATTCGTGAGCAACAGCTTGTTGGTAGATTTGATTTCCTTATTGTTCAGATTGAACCATAGAGAGGAGCAGTGATTTTGCGTTTTCTAGGCTTTGGAGTGGTGAGACTTGTAGGGATAAATCTTGACGAAGCTCGTGTAGGAGACATTGCTGTAGAAGTAGCTCATAGTGGTTTCTACACTCGTGCACGAGTCTAGTTAAAGGTAATCAATGGAGCAAGGGGGTGGGCATCGACCTCAGACTTATAGGCCAACTTTTACTTCACCTCCTACCTTGCGTAGAGTTGCTCCTGCATATGCTGAGAGACAGCGTGCAGTGCCGAGGCTAGGGGATATTTGGATTCCTAAGTCGGCAGTGTCACCTAACCATTTTGTGAGATTGTACATCCTTGGTGTGGAGGATTTATTTCAGGAAGGAGATTGTTTGCTTTGGGTGGAGCATGGCGGATCGAGATCCCGCCTCATTAGCTGGAAAATGTGGCGAAGCAAGGAAGGAGAATTGAGATTCCAGCAAGAGTCTACGAATGAGCAGAACTTCACCACTGTTCCATCCAATATTGCGCCTCTGGAACCGATAGCTGAGGGTGCTCAGTCCAAGTTTGATGGATGATTCGGACAACATCTATTTTTCAAGAATCAAAACTATGTTGCAGTAGCTGAGCTTCTGATCAATTTTGTTTGCATCTGTTTTGAATTGAAGAACTGTGTGTAGAGGAATGCTGCATTTTTGCTATGTTGCTGAACTTCTATGAAGATGACGAGTCCTTAGGGAATGGATGAGTTATTTTAGGGATGAGATCATGAGGATGTGAATGATTGGGCGGAGCGACTTACCATGGCTGCCGAAGTGCGCGATCTCACTGCTGATAAGCTATTCAAGATCGCTAAGCTGAATTTGCGGGGTCGAGCCAAGGAGTGGTTTAGGAGGCTGCAGTCCGTGCCAGCCGACTGGATTGAATTACAGACGCTAATGGTGCAGAAGTACGGGAACATAGATGCTGATGACATCCGAATGAGGATGGACACCATCAGGCAAGAACCCAAAGAAAGGGTTCAGAAGTATTTTGAACGCTTAGACAAATTGTTTCGGAAGGCCAAGATACAGGACGTAGAGTAGAAGAGGAAGTTCCTGGCCAAACTAAGGCTAGAGATCCGAAAGCTTTGCGTGGTGAGGACGTTTGCAGATATCGAAGAATTGGTTGGAGTTATAACGGAGGTAGAGAAAGTTCTAGGTGAACTCGGGGAAACACCGTATGAGTCTCTTCCAGAGGAACAGGAAGAAGAGACGTCGGAGAGCAATGTAGAGAAGCAGGTTGCTGCGTTGAACAACACGATCATCCATTTATTCAAGGGGAATTCGCATGATCCAAAATCATCATCCTCTTCCGCTGTCTTTGGAGCATGTTAGCTCTATAAAGGTGGGGACCATATGGCCACTGCCTGTCCAAGGCTAAATGAAGCACGGCCAAAATGTGCAAAGTGTAATATGCCGCATAGGACAGAGAACTGTGGAATCAAATGTACCTTCTGTGCAGGACTGGGGCACTCTGAAGACAAATGCTGGAAAAAGCCCAAGGATGGGAAATCGACAGCTGGAGCTGCGAATTTCTTAGAAGTGTTGTTTGACGATGGAGCGGCGATCGAGCAGCAGCTTAACAAGCTGTGTGGGAATGAAAATTTGTTTTCTTACACCCGAGCGCCAAGGAGAAGGACTCCTGTCGATGTAGCACCAGGAGGGGTTGCACCAATCCCTGAAGTTGAAAGGGAGGGAGTTGGTGCGAACAGGGACGCTTCTGTGAGGTCCAAAATTTTGTCACATTTCATAAAAGGAAAGATTCCCCTATCTCCCATGGAAACCATTCTCATGATTCCTGGAGAGTTGGA
>Ga0116231_10005415_pt1 | contig 25179 bp, 16 predicted proteins | sample S1TSphgellanicum_2_FD_89695 | JGI IMG/M metagenome (GOLD analysis project Ga0116231, IMG submission 89695) | Host-associated microbial communities from peat moss isolated from Minnesota, USA - S1T2_Fd - Sphagnum magellanicum MG | ecosystem: Host-associated > Plants > Peat moss > Unclassified... | reverse complement strand
TAATCTCCAAAAAATCCTCTAAAAGAAACCAAAATCCTTCAAGATATTACAACTTTATAACTAATGTCAAGTTTCAACACAAGCCAAAATATCATGTTTAAAAAATCCTCATATAAAATAGACCTAGTACCTAGGGGCCAAAATCCCTTAGGCTATGATACTCTATAATGAATCTAAACACAGTATCCAGGCAAGGCCAACAAAAGAAGGGTCTAGGAACCAGTAATCTCTATGATTCCTTTTCAATCAGACTTCTCATTTAGGACAAAACCAATTAAACAGATCCCCACAATCAGTTCAGGCTAGCCTTTCATCCACCACCATGCCAACTTATGTGAACCCCACAGGCGTATGGCCTGAGCCCACAGCTGTGAACAACTTGAAACTTGAAACAACTGGCATCCTTCAGCTGCATCAACAGGCAATGACACTCTCACACAAGCTTCAGCAAACACACACATATCCAGCCTTTTCTATTGCTGGCTATATATAGCCAAAAAGAGAAATTAAAAATTAAAAGTGCTGATGTTGAGTTCTTTTTGCGATTTTCAATAGCCAGAACTAGACAAAACGATAAAAAATTGCCCAGACTTCTATACATGGTTCAAGTAGGTAGCCAAAAATATAAAAGGATGTCTATTTTTTTTCATTTTCATATTTATCTTGTGGTCAAATTTGGCTTAATCTTCCTAAGGATGATTGCCACTTTGGCTACATCATAAAATTGACAGGAAAAATATTATACATATCTCTCTGTGGCACATGTTTCTTCTCCTATTGCATGATCATTCCCCCCCCCCTCTCTCTCTCCTACCTCTCGCCACGCATCTCCTCTGTCTTGCATTTCTCTCCCACTCCCCCAAGCAGCCCCTGTGGCCAAAAAAGTGTGGGAGTCTAATCCTACTATTTAACACCAACAATACAACAGAAAAGTGGGAACAATTGCTGGTTACAGTAAATTGAGATGCCTGCATGTGGCACTTATTCTTTCCATCATGGTCTAGCCAAAACTTTGTAAAGAACATACTCTATGGACTTTGAGGAATCAGCACTCTCTGGCTTCTCTCTCAGGAGCCCACTGGTCATCTTATTGGCAATTGACATCCCAACCCAACAACCCTGGCTTTTCCCATCCCCTGAGTATTTCACCCTGAAAGGATTTGTACAAAGGAAACTTGAGATCCCAGACATCCCATTAAAGAATTCTTCAAATGACCCAGGTCTGCACACAGATCTCCCAATTCCCTTGGGAGCTCCCACATTGGCAAATTTCATCACAATCTCAGCAACTTTTTTTATTTCAAAATTTCAAAATTTCAAACAATTCCAAAATTTTCCTATTTTTTTTCCACCGTAGTGTGAAAATTCACCCCCACAAAAACATTGATTGTGCATTTCTTAACAATTGAAAGTAACCTTACCGGTCAATCACCAAGTGGAATTCCAAATAGTGCATAAAAAATCAAACAACATTTAGAAATACATATGTCCAGACAAGGATTTGCTTTTTTTGGTGAATTTTTGCTAGATTTTCATGTGAAAAATATATTATTTCAACCTTGACTAAGGATTTTATATGGAAAAAACAAGTTAGAGGGAAAAGGATTCCAAATTGTCAGATTTTTATGGAAAGTTCCAATAGGTAGCCAAGAATGAATATACAAGTATCCTTACATTTGTTTTGACTTTCATATCTGGTTTATAACCAAATTCGATTAACTTTTATTCTAGACAATCCCCACTTTAGCTATATCACAATTTTTTTAAGAAACTAAAAAAAAAAACACACACACACACACACACACACTTTTTAGCACTCTCGTGGATGTCATTGATAGTGTCTAAAAATTACAAATGTCAATTGATGGGTGACACGAAAATTGCATTTCATGACTTGATTGATCCAGAAAACATATCTATTTGTGGCACATGTTTTTTCTCCAAATTCAATGGTAAAAAGTGGCACCCACAAGCTAAACTACAATTTGTTAGATGTGATTCTTTGTTGGTGTGATCGTCTAGTTCCAAACATTGTTCTTTTCAATACTAGCTAAAAAGTTTGAAGTTGAACCAATTTGATACAAGCAATAAATACATGACCATATCATGAATAGTTGGTGCCCCTAAAATTGAGACTTCAAATTTGTGTGCATGGTGATCTACCTTCATAAAGTTGCTTGGATTCTTTCTTGGGGAAGATAAGGATCATGGAATATTGTTTGCTAAAGTAATTTGCCAAGTTCACTTTACATCATTTTGCAAATCGCCCCAAAAGAAGCTTTAAACATACTCAACATCTATGCCGCACTCACATCCCAAAAACACAAATGCATGTAGCTCAAATTAGTCGAGAACATGCCTTTAGTAACCGACAACTCCAACATGAAGGAACAAGATGAGACCTTAGATGCTTGGACCAATAGAAACATGAAACGTGATGAGATTTCAAGATGGTAAAGACTAACAATCCACCACAAGGTGGAGGATCTTTAGCACTTAGACTCCTTCCACACAACCATTAAAAAGGCATTCATGTTTGATAAAGGCTACACAAGAGCCCAAGCTGCCCTCTCACACATTGACCATTTTTATGTTTTCATGGGTTTGGATAAAAGGGGACCATTTTTATGTTTTCGTGAATTTGGATAAAAAGTGAGGTTGCACGGAGATAGCCATTTCACTAAGGCAAATTTCTAATCCACTACTACAAGTCATGATTTTCCAAAAGTTTCAACTTGATTAACGTGTCCACGTTGACCAAAAGGATGTTTGTTTTGATTAAAAACATGGGGCATGATAGACACATGGTTTTTTTGGTTGGTTTTTTTTTATTAAAATGACCATTTTAACCAAATGTTAAGTTGTACATCTAATAAAAAAGGTCAATTTTTAAAAATGGTCCATCAAGATGCCAATGGCTTAGTCAAATCAGCCACATTGAATGCCCATGTTTAATCCAATTGATCATATTAATTTAGTTAACTACCTAACCTATTTACTGTGCCTACTCAGTTACCTACCTACCTATGTACTATCTACCTACCCACATATCTACTTACATACCTACCGATATTTTACATAATTAAGTATGTACATTTAAAAAGATAGGTAGGTAGGCATGTGTACCTATTTAAGTACCTATTTACTTACTCATTGTAATTCAAGGAAACATGTTAAATGCATTTGGTATCATATTTTTTACAAAATGTTGTGATGATTTGATAGTTAAAACATTGGTTAAAAGCAAAGGAGACCAAGGTTCAATCCTCCTTACCAACCAACATATATTATGTGAAATAATATATTCATATATATACCTTGTACATGTGTGTACATGTATAATACTTAGGTGGGTTGTGGATAAGTTCGTAAAAGGTCATGATGAGTAGGTAGGTAGGTGGGTGGGTGGGTAGGTAGGTATTTATTATTTATTAATTAATTACATTTTATTTTTTAAAATTTTGATTTTTTTTAATATAAAAATTTGGCTCTCCAATTTTGTGTCCAATCTAACCAATGAAAAATATCATCTTATGTTTAATAAAAAAAACCATTAGTCAAGTTGGACATGACCAAATCAACTTGACCAGTATGACCAAGTGATCAAATGTGATCGAATGTCAAAATAAGTGATTTTTGGTCTAGTTTTCCAATAAAATAATACCATGTTTTCTAGTACTGATTATTCATTCGTCCTTTTATGGATCTATCCAAATACCCTAACGAGGCACATGCCCAAGGAATTTTTTGACATCACACTATTCAATGATCCGAAACATCACTCAACAATGGTTGGGAAGTGGTAGGAAGCATTAGTCGATCTCAAAGGCCATGAAGTGGTTGTCGCCCTTTTGGTAGCCATCAAACAAGTAATCAGCTGCAACTCCCACATCATTAAGGCAAAACGAAAACACAAGCATGATGTATACAAAGGGCAAACCAAAAAAGTCACCCTTGTAGAAAGTTTCCTTCAATTTGACCCATGCAACGCACAGATCCACAATGCACTCTCAATAACATAAACCATCCTTGTGGATGAAATGCAACGAGATTTGGATGAGCAAGCCCATAAAACAAGAACCAAATGGGTCCGTTTCAACAATACTTATTCAAGAACCTTTTCCAATTCCACCAAGCCAAGATTAAAAAAACTTCAATGCAAAGCTTCATGAATGGAAACCAGGAGCTAAATATGTAGGAAGAGCTAAAAATATATGTGTCATAATTCTATAATAAGCTTTATCAAAAGGATCCCACCACACTAGCAATCTTGAAAGCCAAGGAAAAATGTTGGGTGAGCGTCCCCATAAAATGAATGCAAAAACGAATTAGGACCTCACAAAGCCATTCATACTTGAAGAGATTTAGCAAGTTACAATCTTGTTGCCAAGGGGGAAGGCTTTTGGAGGTGAAGGACTGCCCACTGAATTCTTCCAAAAAACAATTCAATTCATAGCACCCACCATTTTTGAAACCTTTAAAATCATTCTTGAGGCTAGTGAAATGCCACCCAACTTGAGTAGGGGGGAAATCGTTCTCATCCCGAAGAACGATGACCACTCATGATTGGCTATTGGCGCCCCATCATGCTGCTCGATAGCATATACAAGATTCTTGCTAAAATATTGGTGCACAGGTTCCAACCTCACTTCCTTAGAATTAGTAGGCTTAATCAAACAATATTCATTGAAAGGTTGAACATTATTGACAACATTTACCTCACACATGATGCCCTTGCTTGGGCAAAGGAAAATAACTAGAGCCTTGTTTTGCTACTTTTAGACTTTGAAAAAACATTTGACCAAATAGATTGGGAATACTGTTCAAAGCTTTACAAATACTAGGATTCAATCCACTTTGGACAAGTTGGGTGCCTTCCCTTTATGGAAGAATGAGCTCAACCATCAAGATAAATGGTTACTTTAGACCACAATTCTCACTTTCGCGTTCAATTTGCCAAAGTTGCCCCCTCTCCCCACACCTTTTCATCTTACCATTTTATGTACTTGGACACATGTTGGACAATTTGCGCCATGGAATCAATGACTTCACATTACTTCACAAAACAATAATTCACAACCAAACGTTCGTAGACAACACGACATTGTTCCTTGAGGGATCCAATGGAAATCTCAAATGGGCCAAAAAGGTGTTGCATCACTTCTCCCTCGCATCAAAAGCCAGGTGAATTGGCACAAGTCAATGGCCATATGGGCCTCCCCCTTCACCAAGCAAACAACATGGGGGGGAAAAATAAATTCAAGTGGATCCCCACATACAAAGGGGTTCAATACCTAGGAATTTTTGTCGACCACCACCTACCAACCCATGCTAACTTTGACAAACTAATGAGAACCATTAGGGGCAAGTTAATTAATTGAACCGCTAGTAGGTTGTCCACAGCCAAATGAATCTTGGTGGTCAACCAAGTTTTCTTGGCCAAAATGTGGTACACTGCAACATGTTGGAACCCAACATTCACAATGAGCACCCAACCTAAAGCCTTAATGCACAACTTTATCTGGAAGGGAAGAAAAGGACGAACAAGGGCTAAGGTCAAATGGACCACAATCACATTGTCAACTTCCAAAGGCAGACTCGGAGTCATAGACCCCACCACCCAAACAAATGCATTCCTCGTGCCTTTTCATCAAATGATTCGCATTAGGCAACGAAACTTGGAAGCATCTTATTAGGTGGCGAACACTCCACACGCAACCTAAAGGCAAGTTATGGAGGAAGTGGCCCCCTTTCCATGGCATGGCACTTCTCCACCAAATATTTCCAACCAACTTTCTCTCCATTTTGAGGCTCCATCCTAATTGCATGGAAATAGGTCTGTGAAGGTTTCCAACAAGAAACCCCTGGATGCATGGAGAAAATATGGAGGTAGCCCCTCTTTGGAAACCTAGCAATACACATGGTGCAAGACCCACACATAAGTGAACTTGATACCCAGGGTATGCTACATTTTATCAACATTGGTTGCCACACTATAACTAACCTTGAATCCACTCGGGATTGGAAGCAATTGAGGGACTTAGACATGAAAAGCCAGTAGAAGGAGGCCATTGACATGAAAAATGTTCTCACCTCAAGCAATGTCGTCGAACTTTTGCTCCCCACTCACACCACTCACAATAGGCAAGTGGGTCTCCCTCATGCAACAAGAAGAGAATCCATAAGAACCCACATGGGTATACTGGCTTGTCGAGGTCTTAGACAACATGTTATAAGGACTAGAATTCAAAAGAATTCCACCTGCATAGCAACTGCAAATCTCCATGGGATGCTCGATGACCATACCTTTGGCGAGCGCCCAACTAGTTTGCATACTCATACAACACAACAAAGGGCAGCCAACAATTCTGGGCCCTGAAAGTTTGACCTCACCAAGAGCGAATTTTGGATATATGACAAAGGATTCATCTCACACCTCACCTGGGACCCGGCCGACGGGTTGTGGAAAGAACTCAAAGGCATCCTGCCAACTAGGTTTTTCAAATACACGTCCAAGTGAGGATACCATCTATGCAACCCCACATGACCTTCACCATTTCTCACTTCCCTTGCACAAGCTGGTGTCACTGATGCGGCCCTTACACAGCTCCTGAAGTGACTTTGGCACAACATCAGGCCAAAGAAGGTATCGACACTCATCTGGATGACACTTAACAATAGCCTACCAGTTGGTTCCTGGCTTCAAAAGTGGGGACTCGACCCCAATTGTGATCACTGCAACTTGGGAGAGCTCAAGTTGCCGGAACATTGCCCACTTACTTGTTAAGCCAACCAATCAGTGTGGCATGCTTACCATGAAATGCAGGGGTGGTCGGGCATCACACTCGACACCAACCCATAGTGGTTCCCATGGTTCCTCGGAGAAACTTACCCGTCAGGATTCGACCAACTCCCAAATCCACCAATTCACGCCCCGACCCCTGCCGACCCCATCCCCCATAACCCTCACCCGAACGGGCAACATAGCACCAAAGATCCAAAGGCCCCCTTCCTTTATGAAAGGCAGCCTCTGGACCTGCTCAAATCCTTCACCCTCTATTTCCCTTGGACGGAATGATGCGCGCTCTGTTTCAGAAGCCACTACTCAACGGAGCATGTCCTCAGGAACGTCTGGGAGGCGATGGCGCATGTCGACATGACGACTTGGAGGATGATCGGCAAAGACCGACACACCCGACTGCCCGACATCCACGCCCACTTAGTTCAGGAATACTGTCGAATTTGGCTTCATAAAAATATGAATGGACACTACTCTGACCAGGTGACTTGGAACTTCGTTCCGCCTTTGTATTTTACCAGTGATTTAATTTGATGGGCTTGCCTTGACCCCTCACCTCTCAGGGTTCCTCCCAAGTTCACTTTGCCAATTTGCAAACACCACATTGCTATTTTTGTTGGGGGTTATTTTGCCAACTTGAGTTTACCAGTCTACCAACTCCAATTTTGCCAAATTGTGAAGTCTGCGCTGCCCAATGATGAAGTCAATGTTGCCATGTTTGCATTCCCAAGTCACCAAATCCACACCACCAAGGAAACGTTGCCCAATTGTCAAGTCCATGTTGCCATGTATGCATCCTCAACTCACCTAATCCACATTGCCAATGCAACATTACCCAATTGTCAAGCCCACATGCCATATTTGCATTCCCAACTCACCAAATCCACATTGCCAAAAATTGCCAAGTACACTTCACCCTTTGAACTGCCCGAATGAACTTCAAACTGCCCGCAAATGTAAAACTTTCTGGGCTGTCCAATGCCTGAATTCTTTTGCAGTGTGCCCAAATGTCTGCCCCAAAAATTCAGACTGCCCCTGATTCTTGTTCATCAAAAGCTGCTTTACACTCCCCACACCCTCTTTTCCTTCCTTCCCTGTCTTGCTTCATCTTGTTTTTCTTTTGTATTGACTTGATGATGGCTCTTTGGAACTTCAGCCAAGCCCTTTCCAAATTCAAACCATCCTTTGACTTTGCTGAATTTGATTGTCATATGCTAAACCTACGTAGGAAAACCCTTGCTTTTTTTTTGTTTAGAGTATGTAACAAAAAAAGCAAGGGTTTGCCTTTGTAGGTTCATTGGGCCCATTATCAAGGGCCATGAAATTTGCATTATTTATATTTAGTATTTATTATAATTACACTTTAGAACTTATATTACATTATTTATTATATATATAACAACTCTTATTACTTAACAAAACACTCAAATTCCAACAAAACTAAACCAAAAATTGCATTGCACAAGAAGAAAATAAAATGAGACACCAAAAAAATTAATTAAAATGTATCTTTGGAGTCATGTGCCTCCTCTTATCTACTTCTAGAGCTTTATGTTTTAGCCATTTAAGCCAATTTTAAATAATTCAATATATTTTGTAAGTATGCTCTAAAATCACCTACTTCCCACCATAAAGTCCAATCTACTTCTAGTGATAAGGAGTTGTAGGCTCGAGTGAATGCCTAGTCCTTGCCTAAGGCATGTCACGTCCACTCAGTTTAGAACTTTGACCCGGTGTCTATTGTTGACCAGAGGTAGAGGAGAGTACCAGTAGTGTGCCTGTGAGTTTTTTTTTTTCAATTTTGTGATATGACCAAAGTGGTTATCAACTCCCCCCCAAGAAAAAATCAGCCAATTTTTTTGGTCATTTTTTCCTTTGAATATGTGAAAATCATTTTTTTTTCCAGGTTGATATTTGGCATAAATTTGCTAAAAAATGTTCAAATTTTCAAAAAAAATTACAAGATTAGACAAACTTTCAATGGGACCCAATATGAGCAATAGAGGCCTGCATTAAGGGGATGCTAGCACAGGTATGGAGAAAGTGTGTAACAACACATGTAACAAGCTACCATCCCACCAAACCACAAAATTGTATATAATGAAAGGGCATCATAGGTTCCGCAAAGTAGTCATGGGTCAGAATGTTTGAGTTGATTACCATGTTGGCACTCCAAAATGAGCCAACAATTCTATGTTTTATTTTCAGGAACTTGATAATTATATTCACACTACAACTCCATTTTCTTTCAAATGGTTGAGCCAGTTCTTTGAATTTTTCCACAAATTCAGGACTGGTGGCTATTTTATTCTGATTTTTATTTTTAAAACTCAGACTTGGGAGTTCTTTGATTTTGAAAAATATTTTCAGAAACCCAAAATCCAATGTTATAAGCTAAAACAAAACCAAAGAACCAACAAACACTGGTTCAGAGTTCAGACCCTTGACACGGTATAGATGAGAGGTTGCTTCAATGGGACCCAATATGGCTACTAGTGGCCGACATCAGCTACCTGCCAACAACATCTTGTAAGCCACATCCTGTGCAATTTGTTCATGGAAAACCTTAGACCATACCCATTTCATTCATTGGTTTAATTGTCAAAACAAACTTAGCATGGACTGTGATGAATACTGCCTGATCTTTAAAGAAATTGATTGATTAATCTTTCATTATAACAAGCTTAATCAAGTAGCAAGCTTAAAATGCATGTTGCATGAAAAGCATCATGCTTAACAAGCTTTAGAAAGGAATGTATATTTTATATGAACTATTCTGGATTGGGTCATTTCTTTATTTAATATATGTGAACATAAAAATGAAAACGTATACATCTCTTTCAGCACATCTTGCCTTACAAATTCCATGATGTGAGCTGAGGGACATCAGATCTTGCATCCTGAAAATCTTTTTGACATTAAAGTTATCCGTAAAGTGATACCTAGTTGGATCCCACTTTCATCCCTTTTTAATCCTTCATCCCTCGTTTGGTGTTCTCCATAAAGTCTGAGGATAGGTTTCCAATAGGGGTCCAAATTGGGAAAACCCAGGATTGGATTCCCAAATTGAGAACATCACTTTATGTTTTCTCCACGAACAGGCTGCCCATCTCTAGCTTAGGCTATGGGGGCTAGGTATATGGGCTAGGGTACTATGGGTTTAAGGTGTTAAGTGGCTATTGCCTATGCCATATGGCTATTGGCTATTGGTTATAGGCTCTGGCCATTGGCTATGGTTTTTGGCTATTGATATTTACACTATGTTTATCATGGCTATGGTTATTATCCATGGTTATCGGCTATTCCCTATGGCTATTTCCCATGGCTATGGGCTATTTGTTATATTAGGATTTAGGTTTGGGTCTTTTAGGAATTTATTTTTAAGGTTTATGTTTTGAGTTGTTGAAGTTTCAATTTTAGGTTTTGGTTTCTTTGGATATATAGGTCTATGGGGCTTAATGTCATGGGGGCCTAAGACTATGGGGGTTATATATAGTTTGTATGAGGGCTAGGGTTATATGTGTTAGGTCCATGAGGACTATGACTATTGGGGGCTAGGGGTGCCTAGGGCTATGGGGCTATATTTGAGGTTATGGGGGTTAAGTCACTTATAGCATTTAGAGCTATGGGGTTTTGGTTTTTTTTGTTTATGCCTTAAGGTTTGGTTTCATAAATTAAAGGATGATTTTTTAAAAGGGGGTATTTTGATGTTAGGGCAATAGTTTTGATGCACATTTTAAAACTAGGTTTAGGGTGGGTAATATACATTCAAGTTAATGATGAAACTAAACTTAGAAATGTAATTTTAAGGTTTTACTCTATGTGTATATATAATGATGGAAAAATTAGCCACAAAGGAGTGGGCTTAGGTGTAGATTAGGTAGAATGTAAGATTATAAAATGTAACTTATGATTCTCATGAGGGTTATATAAGGAGTTCCTTCCACACATTTCCCCTATAACACTTAAATCTTTAATCACCTTCAAGTTGTTAATCTTGGTTTTCTTCTTTCACTCATTATTGATTTCCACCTCGCCTACTAGGAATTCATCACAAATCTCAAAGGTCAAGGCAAAGTGGGATGCCTTGTTTCCATGCTCTTGGATTTGTTATGCTACATTTCTGCCTTGGTCATAAATCACACACCATCACTTATAGACCTTTAAAATTTAAAGATGCATTGGGAATAAGGTTAGTTACTTCAAGTTTAACAAAACTAGAGCTAGTAGTTGTTGCCCTAGGGCCTAAAGATGGGTATGCCATCCATCACATTCTGACATCTTTTCAAAACATTTCTTGAAACATGACCATCAATAGTTTTGAAGCATTCCAACATTATATCATCACATTAGAGTGTGGCTCTCTCCAACCCCTCTTCATTAAAGTTTCTTAAACTTTCAATTCCTTCAAGGTATCGCATAAATGATCATTCAATGTTTCCTCCACAAACCTTAAATCCAAATTTGTTCTATATTCAACATACATATTTTTCCACACTATAATACAAAAAATGAATTTAGAAACTTGGTTTTTACTTGTGCTATATGCTGCAAAATGTATAATGTGGGAGGTGGCCATGGTGCTCAAATGAATGAATTCCACTATCTACTTAGGTGATTTATCTTTCTAAATTGTTTTTGTCTTGTGCAAAGCCATATATTCATATTGTCATGTTTCATTCCAATCTTCACATCCACAACATTTGTGGTTACCATGAGGTTTTCCATCCCTTCAACCATACAAACAACCATGAACACTCAAACCCCTATACACAAATATATCTTTGGATTTTCAAAATAGTCTTTAAATTTGGCAAAATAAGTCATTAGATTCCCAATGCAAATTTTGGAATCCATAAAAAATAATCATTAGATTTCCATTTCATTGTTTGGTTATTCTATACTTGGTCATTGGATTTCATGCAACCATTAACGCACCCCCAAGTTCTTTAATGGACTCAAATGTGAATCCAAATTGAAAACAACGAAAAAGCAAGGAGTCGAGGCATGCTCCCTAGCTTGTAGCACTTTAAGGGGTAGAAGGGCATGCTGGAGCTCCGGGATGGAACTAGGAAGAGTGACAAGCATCAACTACTCACACGGACCTGCACAAAACCAACACAAGGTGGTTAGTGCATAGTTGGAGCACTTTTGATGCTAGGACAAACCACATGCAAACTTGGACTCACAAGACTCACCACGGCCTAGATTTGGGGGAAGCCACCACCTTCCCCCTTATAGTATATTTTGTGCCTCTCCACGAGGCCCACACCCAAATGGCTTTTTGTCCTAGGACTCCCAAGTGGGAATCCCGAAATTGCCAAAGTTGGGTCTCCCGCAACTTTGGGTCCCCATAATTTTGTGTGCAAACCTCCAATTGAGATGAGGTCTAAAACAAAGTTGTAGCCCTCATCAAGAGCTTTCCAATGGTATGTCGCATGTCAGTTGCAGGCAAGAAAATCAGGTCAATTCCCGACTTTTAGTGGTTAAGAGTCAAATTGGCAATTTGACTCTTGGCCTTTCTTTTGGCCATAACTTGTGTTTTAGATGTCCAAATGGGTAATGCAATCCCATTTTAGACATCTACGTTTCAATAGCTTTTCAATGGTATAAAGAACTTTTCAAGCCATTGGGTTTTGACTCTTGCAATCACTCTCTGAACATTCGGGAGTCCGCTGGGATTCCAACTCCCAAAGTGGAAGCTCTTTTAGGAGTGTGAGGTTCATTCCCTCACACTTTCCTTCATTTCTGGGTTTCCTTCTTGACCCGCAACCTTACAAGCCCTTGCCTTGATCGTGAGCCCAAGGCTAAGGTTGTGACAACCATTTTTTGGACCGCAAAACGAATCTTCAAAATTCATTAAAGACCACATAAGCATAAGGTACATCATTAGGACCCCCCTCCCCCCCCATAATTGAAAGTTAGAGACCTACTCAAATGGATTCCACCATAAAAACATAAATGCAAGATCTCGTTATGCCATAAAAGAGTTCATAAAATGAACTACAAACTACCCAAGCCTTTTCAAATCAAATGATTAAATAACAACATAAAAAGCTACTCATATTTGAGTTGTTAATGCCTATAGACCTATTAGACATGCCTAAAGTTCAAATTTAAGTTCCCTATATATCCTAAATACATCTAAGATTATAATCAAATATTTAAAAATATAGACTTGTCATCTATGCTACTTGAGTTCAAATTTAACAACCCATCTATTCTTCCAAGGTCATAATCAACCTGTTAAATGAAATGCAAATTAATGCAATTTTGTTGAAGTTCAGATGACAACCCATGGGTGAAAGCTTGGTTGGGTGGCTCAAAACTGGCGTTTGAGAGTAACACTAAAAATTATTTTTGTAGTTTTATTAGTTATCAAACTATAAATCTTATAATTATCCCCTATTAATAAGCCAACCTATGAATATCCTTAAATATGTGATTGATTGAAAAATTCATGCAAAATATTAAAATTTTTAATGTGAAATGGACTCTTAAGAATAAAAATTTACAACAATCGTGTCATTTAAAACTTTTAAAAATTAAAAATATATATACTAGGAAAGTTTCAATGCATTTCATTAATAAATTCTTTATTTGATGATGTTTTATTTTTTTATTTTGACACTACTTTGACATATTTTTTAAGTCCACATTTTTCATTTTTTCTATGTTACAAAGGTAGTGTTGTCATTTCAAATGTCCATTACAAGTCCATAATCTTCTTAGAATTCAGCCAAAAAATTTATGATGATTCGCATTAAAGCTTATACAACCTAAATAATTAAAAAATTGACCATGTTAATTTTGAATATGGCTTTAAATTTTACATTTATATGTAATCTAGAAAAATTACAAGTGTGATAATCCAAATTGTTCACCTATTCATGCTTTCAACCCCATATGATCTTTCAATGTCATTATCGAGTTTTCAAATGTGTTGTAAATTGGTGTAGACTTGTTGAAATTTCCCTAAATGTCTAAGTAGCTAAATTGGGTCATGGTTAAATTGTCAAGCAAGTTGCAAGTCTCAAAATCATTTAATTTCAAGCTATAAAGGCCAATTATGGTTTCAAAACACCACGAAGGTTTAATTAAGGTGGCAAACCCCTAGACACAATTGAAAAATGAATTGATTTTTCCACGAATCATAATAAACAAAAATTGAAGTGCTAAGCAAGATGCATATATGAAAAATAATGAATTAAAAATTGGGGCATGGCCATTTAAATTTTAAGAACACCACCAAGGTATGATTAAGGTTGCAAACCCCTAGACACAATTGGAAGATGAATAAACTCATTTGTAATTAGGCATAATACAACAGAGTGCCAAGCAAGAAAATATGAAAAACATCACTAGAAGAAAAATTGTCAAGTTTGTAACTTGTTTTATATAGCTAAAGGTGTCATATGCAACTAAAAAATAGTTGCATATGACATTTTTAATTGCCTGACACCTTTACTTGCATAAGACAAGTTGCAAAAAATGATTTTTTTTAGTGCCTGAAATCAAAAGTTAGGCCATGGTCATTTAGGTTTTTAAAGTACCACTAAGGTCTGATTAAAACAGTAGACCCCTAAACACAATTGGAAAATGAATTAATTCATCAATGAGTTTACAACCAAAATGTCAAGTCATGTCCTCTTCATCTAACAAGCAAAGTTTTGAACAATTTATTTCAAATTGCAAATGTTGTTTAAAAGATTGGTTTGAAAAGTCCTTGGGTTATGATATGTCATAATGTTTAAAGCATGCCATTCCATGGACTCACTGACACCTCTATGTTAATATTAGTTTATTTGATAGAAACACCACATCATGGGTGGGTTCATTGCAAATTTGTGAAAATATGCTCAACCACAAATGCATCCAGTAGAAGAGAAAGTAGATGGCTGGGGTCTTTCAAATTTTCTTTATGGATATGTGAATGTCCTGGAATCCAATGTTTTGGGGTAGGAGGTAATACAGGTTTTAGAGTTTGTGGAGGTAAGTAATATGTTTTCTGAAGCAAAACAAAATCTTTTGTTTTTAGTCTTGGAGGTTCACGCTTACTATTATTTTTCAAGGATTCTTCAACCATTGACCAACTAACTTGTGGAAAAAATCACACAACTTTTGGCAACATATCAAGAATGACAACAAGGATAGTAAGGTAGCTTGCCATTTTATGTTAAGTCTTTAACTTCCCCAAAACTCTGCACATCTCCTCCTCATGAACTCTTTAATGGCCAAAAATCTCCAAGTGTTTCTAGATGCAAGAAAGAATAAACACCTTAAATTTGTGAAAGGAAAACTAACAAAAGGAAAGAAGTGGAAAAAGAAGCCAAAAAAAAATTGGTTATAAGAAAAAAATTGCAGAAAAAAATAGTGAAATGCAAGGGGGAGTATAGGTTTTGGTTTGCACACACTATAATAAACACAATGTGAACTCAATTCATGCTGAGTTGAAGAGCATTTTTGAGTTTGATGCCCCATTGGGCCATTTTGTATGGTGTTTGTGCCACCTCCTTGAACTTGTCTTGTAAATTTAGCAAACACAAATTCCTTATGTAATGTTTACCAAACTTTACAAATAATTTTATGGTTTTCAAGGTGCTTCCAATTTTCCATTTAATATTGTGCACTAACACCTACTAATATTTTTAAATCATTTTTGTGATGTAGAGAAAGTAAGCATCATTCATATGAAGATCTAGCCAAATTTAAACATCATTTTATATTTTTGGCTACCTATTGGAACCAAATACACAAATATAACTATTTGATTTTTTGTTTGGAATTTTTCCAATTGGAAACTCTTAAAATCATTCTTTTGCGTTTTTTATTTTGTATTTTTCTAGGAAACAAACCATTGGTTCATACTTGAATAACCACCTTGATTAAAAACACATCATAAACATTGAACTTTCACAAGATTCTTACTAAATGAAAAATAATTTAGATACTTCAAGTCCCAATGATTTTCTTTTTCAATTTTGTGATGTAACAAAACTACTGATCATCCCCCAGAAAATTTAGCTAATTTTGGCTATAAACCAAACATGAAAATAGGAAATTTTTAAAATCCTTTTACATTTTGGCTACATATTGGACTTGTAGAAATTTGGTTTTCCTTCCTCAAAGTTTTTCAAATCAAGCAAATTAAAGCCAATTTTTTGCAAGAACATTTTTTATTTGTTCATTTTTCAAATCAAAAAAATGTAAACATTTGTCAAAACCAAAATGCTAATCATGATTATATCCTCCTCTAGAATTGACCATCAACATTTTAATAATGATAAATGAATGTTTCAAGGCATTAGACCTTACCTTCATTAAGCCTTTTACTATGAAGCATACATGGGCATCCTTGTCCTTGGGAGGTACCACTAAGAATGTCACACCTTGATTTTCCTGGACCCATCGAACTTTGAAAAATCATATGAAACACTTAAATGAAAATTTTCATAATTTTTTTTGGAATAAATTTATTAGGTTACATAGATTCTAAAATCTCAATAATATCAAGAATATTGTGTATTTTGATGTTTCTAATCATTGCATTTAAAAAAAGTTTCAAGAATGTAGTGCTTGTTTATTCTTTGAATTTTTTGGTTAGGAACACAAATTTGGAAGTTATTTTATTTTTAGGTTTTTATTTGATAAGTAATTGATTAAATTTGATATAGTTATGAATTTCCAAAATTGAAGTTATTGATTTTTTAAGGGGCCATTTTAATTAATAATATAAAATTTTCCAATTTTTGAAATTCCCAAATAAACTTCAAGCCATTTATTAAAGCATGCAATTGATAAACATGAAATAATAATAATTTATAATTGTGAAAACATTTAACGAAAAGGGCCCAAAAAAATGATTTGGTTGTTTTTAGTTCTTTAACCGTTCCTTGAGGTGGTTCCTAATGGTACCACCCAAAGATGGGTTCGCCCACATTGAGTTTTTTGCCAAACATTTCATGTCTGATCTTTTCATTAATAAGTGGCTTTGATAGTGCAATTTGGATGAAGTACATAATTCAAATAATGTGAAAATGGGTTTGGACCAATATGGGGTGGGTATTTGATTTTTAAATAATAGTCGAATCTCGGTTGACGTAGAAAAAATTAATTAATTAAATTTGGGTTTTTTATTTTAAGTTTTTCTATAAACTCACTTAGGTCTAAGTTTTTTAAACTAATGGTTGAGTGGGTATGAAGCAAAGGTGCATTATAAGGTTCATTAACAAATTCATTATCAAACCATGATATGGTTATTTGACATTTAAGAAAAACCTTAGTTCTTAAACTCCAAGCCACAAAAATATTGCAAGTAAAATGAATTATTTTATAACTTTTATTATATAACTACATATAAATTTAAAAAAACTAGCTCAAATCATGAAGCAAGAAATTGAATTTTTTGAATCGATTTTGTGAATTTTTGGTCACCTGTTTGGTTCATGACAAAACTTCACAATTTGTGTTTCAAAATTTATTGTAAAAGAGAAAAATTGAAAGATGGCATTTGGGGATACATTTGTTTATTTTTTGCCTAGTTCACAATTGAGTGGAATTCTTGAGCAAAAACTTACATCTTCTTGATTTTTTTATAAGGTAGCATGTTCTTGCTCAAGTTGTTTTTTCATGGTTGTTATGCCATTAAACATACAACAAGCAATTAAGTCTTTCCGTCATTAGGTGTGCAAGGCCAAAACTTTGGACTTACAACATCATTATGGCAAATAATACACCCCATGATCTAATTTTGAAACAAATCCATTGATTAATTATTGTTTACTTTTTAAAAAGCCCATGTGGCTAAATTATGGCCATGTGGCTTTTAAGCAACCTTTTGTATTCACATGTTTTCCAAGTGCATCTCAAATATGTGTGGCTCATCAATAGTAGTGGGGAGTTAACAATAGGGGGGGTAGTCTCACTAATAGGAGCCACATTAAATGTAATGCGTGCTTAATTTTTCACATTTAGAAACGGTAACTTAATTTGGTGTTGAAAGTATAAGAAAGTTCATAATATATCATTAGAACATGTGAAATAATCTTTAAAATATTTTATGAATAAAAAGTTTTCAAAAAATTCATTAAGCACTATAATGTGTATTTTTTAGCACTAAAAATATTTATAAATAAAATTTAAAACTTCTGAATTTGAAATATATCTTGAAATCTTTTACATAAATCTTGACATAATAATATTTTTAAAAACTTAAAGATTTTTGAAAAAAAATTTGAAATTTTTTTAAAGAATATTTCTCCCAAAGTAGTCACCTAAGCATGCGGGTGTGGTTCATGTTATCATGTTTGCACCTAATAATCAACTCCCCACCTTGTTTTCGCTACTCCATATTGTGAACATGTAAGTACTATCACATCTTGCAAAAACAACTTGAGGGATTAGAACTAAGATCATGAGGAATCATGATAGGAAATGAAGAAGAGAAGGGTTCTTTTATCTCTAAGTAATAGCCACAAGATGAATTGAAACAAAACAATAAACAACCAGCTAAATGCAAATGTTGGATTGTGAAATGGTGAGAAGGAAAAAGATATTTATAGAGGTGAAAAATCTAAATGATAGAGGTTAAGGTTTAAGGATTAAAAGAGGTGACAAAACGTAGAACATGAAAGAAGTCCTCCTTTCACCTAGAAGTTTTTCTTCCACCCATGTTGCATCAATGTGCTTCAAAGTATAAGCAATGAAGCGAGTCTTAGCAATCAAGGTTTCATTGATCAATAAAAGGCAACATATAAGCTTAGGCCATGGCAAAATGACAAATGTTTTTTAACACCCTTAGCACAAAATGAAATCCAACAAACATAATTACACTTAATGTTTAGCAAAAGAAAACAAACACAATGTTTGGTGAGAACCAACAAAACAAAAACACAAAGTTTACTTAAAAGCTATGACAAAACAATCATAGAAGTGGGTTGGCAAAAGGAAATCAACACGTAAGAAGTGACAAAGTTTGAAAGCCTTAAATCCTAAGCCACCACTCACACACATTTTTGAAAATGGAAAAGAAAAGACAATTGGATAGTGGAAAACCATTTAACTTCATCTATTTCATTGACAAATACATGTTGCATGTTGAAAGCTTGATCATTACCACCAAAAAGCTTGATTTTGCACTTGTAACCAATAGCTTGCATTAATGTGTGTAATCATTGGCATATTGAAAGGAAATGCAAAAAACAAGAAACAACATTACAACTGATAGACTCATAGAGACCAAAGATGTTACAAATGGCAAAACACAATGGGAAGGAAAATGACATTTAACTTTAAACAACAATAAGCCTTAACCCCAATTCAAATTTTCTTTAGGTTTAAGGAGGTTATATACCCGAATTTCAAGTTGATGCCCTTTGCTGGATTTCCCCATTCTAGGTTACATTTAATTAGAAGTATTTAAATATCTAATAGTGGGGAATATGAGGTGGGGGCAAGTACTAGAATTTTTTAATAATCAAGGTATGAGATGGGTTTGATTTTTTAAAAAATAACCTTTAACAATTATATATATATATATATAATTGTTCACATGTCTAATGGGTATTTATTGATTGCTCAATCAAATCAAGTTTTGGTTTTGGTCCAATTCTAAATAACTTGGTTTGAAACTCATGGTTAACTTCCAGTTAACATTTAATTTCAAACCTTTTTGCCCAAGTTTTTTATTAAAAAAATTTGGTTCCAATTCTAGTTCCAAAACCAAGTTTAGTTCTAGTTTTAAAATTAGATTGAGTTTTAAACTTGGTTTTAATTTGGTTTTTTTTAATCAGAATCAAAACCCACAATTTTAACTAGCCAACACACATTAAGGTTGGGAAAGGTGATGATCTTCCTAACACTTTTGATTCACCGCCAATACACAAGCGAAATGAACAAGATTCGAATGATGACACCAATCTAGAGAAGATTTCCTACATGTTACACTAACATCAACCAAATTGATCTCAAGATATTTAATTTATTTTCTCCAAATATCCAAGTATAAACATTTAACAAACTGTGTGAGTTGAAAAAAAAAGGTAAGAAGTGGTATTTTTAACATTTAAATGTTTATAGGTTCATAGGAAGACATGGTAACATTGAAAACCACAAACACTGGCGAGAAGGCCTTTTGAATGGAGATGAAGTTGTAACACATGTAAGCTTTGCATATTTGGGAAAGGTCTACTTGGATTGATAGATACTAGCTATTGTGTAACTATCTATTAACCTATTTGTTTACGTGTTTTGCTTTATTTGTGGATGTCCCCTTAACATAGTACAACAAATTAGCATGAAATGACTTTCTACTTAAATTGCCAAGGCCTTGAACCAAATCAAATGGGTAGTTAAAAAACATCAAAATGTTGTTTTCTACCTTTAAAAAATGCCTCTCCAACAAGAAGAATACTTCTTTTGAATCATCATCAATATCTTTAAATTGCTTCAAAACAATTTTCATTTTGCATCTTTCCCACTATCATGTGTAACATAACAATTTTCATATGGCATGGAGTTTGAAGTTGAAGGGCAAGTGTAGCTCATTCTTGTGCAATTCATGGTCATACAATTGCATAAGAACCACGTATATGCAACATAGGTGGTTGTCCCTGGCCATCATGCAAATCATATGCCTATGGACTTCAAAATATAGTGCATAAATGTATTATTCATACATATGATAATCAAATTATTCTTCTTGTTGAACTTAGTTTGATTTGAAAGATGAGCATTCTAAACACTTGATGGGATCCATCACATTTTCAAAGATTGAGTTTTTTGTAATCTTCAAATTAAAGTGGCATCTTTTTTTGGCATAACAACCATTGGGTGAAAGAATCCTAATCATGCTAGCTATGGAATTGAATTGCAATATTGCCTTTCAAAGGAGTTGATGAAGCTTATTTGAAAGGTTCAATAATCAAAGGACGTGGAGTAAACTTTTAAAGAATCAAAAATTTTAAATGGAAGTAATGAAATTGTAACTACCAAGTAGCCCACCCAATAGGCAACAAAAAGGTATTGTATAAGTTTTAAACTTAAATTAGCTAAACAAATGTTATGAAATAATTCTATTGAACTTGAAGTTTGATGGATTCTTGGTTTTTGTACCCTCTTGGTTACTTTTTGATGACTTTAGTATTTGAACATCCAAGAAAAATGCCTGGTAAAAATATCTTAACTCTCCCTTGAAGGTCATTAGATTTTTATTGCATTTTTGATCTCTCACTTGAGGAGTTCATTGTGAAATTCCACATTTCCCCTATGGAAACTTTGAATTGTTCATTTGTTCCAATTTTTCCATTTGGCCCACTGACTCACTTTGCTTTGTTTGAAACCCATTCCACAATTGATTTTAATTAGCTTCAAAAAATTTCAATCATTGATATATGTCTCCATAAACATTGGCACATGTCCCAAAAAGTTCAAAGTAATGCAAAATGATGGTTCATGAAAGATAGGGTAAAATGACCCAAAAAAAAATTAAAATAAATGAAAAACTACAATCTTGAACAACTACATGTAAATATTGACCTAAACAATAATGGGTTCATACATTAGTTTATTACCTAATTGTTAATTTATTTTTTTTGAGGTTGACCATCGTTGTTTTTGTGACAATGTAAAACCATAATAATTTTTTAGGTTTCATGTGGAAGATCTATGGTGGGAAAATGAGTAATATTGATTTGTGCCAAATTTTTGTTTAACATGAATAAGTACAGTAATAATTGAATGGCTACACTATAGGGTTTTGAATTAGTTTCTAGGAAATAGTGAAAACAATTATTTTAGTTAAGGAAACCTTGTCAATTCTAACCATATGTTTGCAACTAGTTTGCAACTATTATCCAAATCAACTCATTTTGCAATTAGATATGTAGTAGTTTTACATGTCACTAAGTTTTGAGTGTTAATAGTCACATATGGGTAAAATCACAGTCAAAGGGGCTAGGGGCACCAAGGTAAAAGTCCTTTTCTAAAGATTGACACATGTCATTCTTCCGTTGGTTTATAATTTATAATTTAGTATTTTGGATACCCCATTTGACACTGCATTTCAGATATAAATACATTTTGACTACAAATTGATTTTATATCATGTATATTATGCATTCATGCCCTCTATCACATATATATGAACCAAATGTGCTCAAATGGATTATAAAAACAATTTTCATCAATTCAAGTCCTTTTGCCCTTCTAATCATCAATGTTAAAATCATATCCAAAAATCTTATCCAATTTTCAAAAGGAATGGTGCACATGGTAAAAAAAAATGACATTTGAAAAAAACAAGGATTATCTATTCTTGAGGTTTGAGTGCTTCGAACATGCAAAAACATTTTTGATTTGTGTCAAACTTTGAGCATGTAAACTTTGCAATTAACATAAAATATTCCAAAAAATTTAGGACAATCTAAACTATTATGCTTCCCTTTTGATCTTTTAGACATACAAAAATGCAGTTTTAAAGAGTGTCCACTCACTTGGGTGGCTCCTTTGACTATAATTTTACCTATATGCGATTATGAAACAAATGAATTTATTTTATAGTTGTAGTTAATATTTCTAAATTTGTATACATCATAAATAATAAAATAAAATATTAAGTTTTAATATAATTTTTATTTAAAATATTTATGATCTATTATTGACTTCTATGTTTGAATAAATTATATATTATTATTTTTAAATTTAAATTTAAAATGAAGTTATGAAATATTTCACATCATGTTTTTATAATATAATTTTAAATTAGTATTGTTTAAAAATTTGGGATATATATCATTTATTTATTATTATGTTAACCAAATAATCTTTTCCATTAATAAATCATGTGCTTGGGCAATATTCAAGATCAAATATACCTATTAGGAACAACTTTTAGGATTCACATTTTGGTCCAAATTGTCCTAAAAGTCCTTTTTTGTTTGGGAAAATTTTTTTTCTTAAAAAAAATAAAAATTATATATATATAATTTTTATTTTATTTTTATGATTTTTATTATGGGAGGTAGCTTCAATGATGCCATGCTTTTTGTGCCCTGAATAACCATAAAATGATGAAATTCAATAGTCCTTTACTATGAGGTCGAATGTCCTTGAAAAATCTTGATTACTTGGTGTCCTAATGTTAGGAATACTAATCAAAACACTATTTTTATGGATGCCTTTGGTAAATATGGGTTTTACACACTTTTTGAGCTAAAGAAATCAAAGATTCTCTTATTTTTGCTAGTCCTTAAAGTCATAAAGGGAGTGTGTGACATTCCTTAAACTTTTTATTCCAGGATTTGAATGGACATCATCTCCTTTTTAAATAAGTGATTGGTCTATACCATTTACTTGATTTGGTTGTTTTTCTCAGGAAAAACTTTAAAATTGCTACAAATGATTTTTTTGGGAGTCCCAATGGAACTTGAAAATTACATGGGTCCATGAATTTCTTACATGTGACATCCTTTTTATAGTTGTTGATCTTGAATATGGCCTTCAAGTTTTTTCTTCAAAAGAATGGTCATTGAATTCTTATTAAGTAAGGAAATTCAAATTTTTTTTGTTGAAATGAGTTATTTTTAAAAATCATTAAGTGTGCATAATTGAAAAACAAAATAATGAACTTTTAATTTTGTTATTTGGACAAAATATCAATAAAATATTAAATAAAATTTTATAATAAAAATTAATAAAATATTAGTTTTAAAATTGGGAGATATATATATATATTATTGTGTTAGCCATACAATTTTTGTCATTTATAAATTATGTACTTGAGTTTTGGTTTTTTTAAATGGTTATTGAAATGTTATTAAACATGAAAATTCAAATTTTTTTTGTTAAAACGAGTTGAAATTTTTAAAAGGAAAAGACATAAATGTGTGAATGATTGAAAAAATATTTAAAATGATCTATCAATTTTGTCATTTCAAAAAAATATTGATAAGATATTAAATAAGAAAGTTGAAATTTGTGCAACATTTGGAAAAAAACATGGTTTAAATAAAATGCACTATTCTATGGTTTTATAACAAGTCAAGTGGTTTGTCAGTAAAAGAGTTGGAATCCATTTTCGAGGTCCAAGGATCAACCTTCACAAATGACATGGTGGTGGTCAACCATGATTTGTTGATCAAATATTCCCTAAAGAATATTCAGCTTAAGTGGCTTATGTAGGCTATATTTCCTAGGTGCCCACCTAGCTACTTAACTTAGATTTTCAACTTAACCTAGAGGTAATGACATTTTTCAACAACTCATAGGATGAAAATAATGATATATATATATAATCAGCATTTTATCTAAATAATCATATAAATTATACATATGTAATTTACAATTTGATGTCTTTCATTACTATGTCATGGTATGCACAAATGAAGTTGTAACATTATGTGACTACTGGTTTGATTACCATGCAACGTGGTGTCTTTTACAACTAGTTGTCTTATGGCATTTGTTCAAGGTGACTATAGGCATTTTTAATTGCATATGTCCATTTCAACTAAAATGTCAAGTGAAAAATTGGTGGTTAATTTCCAAATTTTTTCTACTATTTGTAAAGGAGACATAGCCCCTACATCATTTGACTAGAATAAAGAAAAAAATCGGGGTCATATTTCCATTCAACTATGCAACATTGATTCTTTTATTTTTCTAGAAATAGGTTTTTTGGTTTGACAATTGTATTTTTTGTGTTCATCCAAGCATTCCAATTTGCATACCATCAAAAGACAAAATGCATGATGTTTGGTTCTTGCCATGGTTGGTTCATGCCTTGTTTAAAGATGAGGTATAAAGGTTTGGACCAAATTTCATTTTCATAAATTTAGATGAAAATGAGAAAAAACATAGGGCAAGCTTTTAAATATTTCCTAATCTATCAATATATGATTTGATTATATCACATTCTTTTAATTCCAAATGTTTGTGTTTGCACTTAATCATAGTTTTTGATGTTTAACAATGATTGTTGTGCTTGTTATAAAGAATCCCCCAAATAAATGTATATGTTGTAAATCAACTTTCGGGATGAGTAAGTTTGCTTAAGGTCAATATGTACAAGATTTATGACATATACTTTGAAAGAAAAAAATGGAATATAATGAAAAAAAGTTGAGGAAACAAGAATGTGTTGGACAAAGACAAAATTGATAATTAGGGAGTCAAGGAAATTCACACCTCCAATGGGCAAAGGTAAATGGGCACATGTACTTAATTGGTAATGGTAGTAATAATACACTAAACTTAAGTTCTACTTATATTTCAAATTCCATATACAACATACATTAATTCTTTCTATAAGCCCATTTATATCAATAGAATGATGAAATTGGAACATCAAACATCATATAAACAAGGATTCACTTGGAGAGTTA
>Ga0116231_10005413_pt1 | contig 25182 bp, 21 predicted proteins | sample S1TSphgellanicum_2_FD_89695 | JGI IMG/M metagenome (GOLD analysis project Ga0116231, IMG submission 89695) | Host-associated microbial communities from peat moss isolated from Minnesota, USA - S1T2_Fd - Sphagnum magellanicum MG | ecosystem: Host-associated > Plants > Peat moss > Unclassified... | reverse complement strand
AGACTCTCTCTCTCTCTCTCTCTCTCTCTCTCTCTCTCTCTCTCTCTCTCTCTCTCTCTCTCTCTCTCTCTCTCTCTCTCTCTCATGATCAAGAACATGTGGAAGAATGTCATGCTGATGAATGTCTCACGGAGTGTTGTTATAAGCAACGACACTCCACTCCATGAGACATTCATCAGCTGGACATGCTTCCAGTGCATGCTACAGCAGATGACAGAAAACCTCAACCCTAGTCTCTAGTCTCTTCTCTCACTCACTCACTTGCTCGCTCAATCCATCAATCACGCACTTACCACGATGACAACGCGAGAGACAATGAGATTCCGAAACGGACGAGGCAACTCCTCAACCGTATCCGTAGCGTCTGAGGAAGAAGAACAACGCTTCTCCTCCTCCTCTTCTTTCCTCAAAAATGTCCCACCTCCTCCTCTTATTGCCGTCCGCTGCTCTCCATCATCATCATCGTCATTACCATCACCATCACCGCCACTCCAAGCTTTGCAATAACTCCGGTACCGAACCCCGCCAACTTTCTTCATCTTCATCACCTTGTCGATCATCCATCGCGAGTGCTTCATACACAAACTCCACATCTTATTATTAAGGTTGCCCTACTCTTGCTTCTCATCACCAACAAATGCAACTCACCGCCAATAAAAATCCATTCCCTTTCTTCTTATTCTCGTTGTTGTCTCCTCCTCATCCTACTCTTCATCCTCGTCCTGCTCCTCCTCCTTCTACTCCTTCTGCTTCTTCGACAATCAGCACTCCGCCATCGCCGAGACCAGAAGGTAGGAAAGGAAGGGAAGATGACCAACGTGCGTTTGTCAAGCTACCCACTGGCTCTAAGCACACGGATGAAACTCATTGACGGAATGAAACCCTAAACAATTTTCATCGCAATAAAAACGAAATAGCCCCACCCCCGGGCAGTGTTTTTTGTTCGGGGGCGAAACTTCGCCTCGTCAAATAGGTAGGGTCAAATTGCCAATTCTTTAAGTGTTTTTTGAGTTTTTAAGTCGCCAAATTTCCACCAAAAAAAAAGCTCAGTTTTTTAAATCGCCAGATTTAATCCTAACTTCTTTCAGGTACCCAGAAACAGAGAAGGATTTAGATGCTTTTTTACTTTCATTTAGATTCTGATTTTTTCAAAGAACCGGAACTCATGGGTCTCCGATTTTGAATCATTTTTAAAACTAAAATTGACGGTTCTTTGAAAAATTCCAATAACCGCATAACAGTGGTACACACATACATACTTACTTACCTTGGCAGTTTGGACACTAATTAACATTATTTTCAAAAAAATATTAAAATTTTCCCCCAAAAAAAATCCTAGTCCAAAGAACAAGAATTTTGTGTGTGAAGGAAAAAACAAAAGAATTTTCCAAAAAAAGTTTTGGAAATCTTCTATTTTCAAAATGGAACCTTCAAAATTAAAAAAATTATTATTTGAAAATGAAATGTTGAACTTGTTACAAGATTTATTTTATTTTAAAGATTCCGTGTGAAAAAGATTAGAACATTCCAGAATATTTTAAAAGATTCTTTACTTTTCACATTCACAAAAAAAAATTCCAAGTTGAGAAAAGTATTTTTCTCAAAGAATTTTTTGGAAATTTTTAAACATTTTTAAAAATAATATAAGTAGTGTCAATTATATTTGGTATGGTAGTAACCAAGGTTTTTTTTTTTGGCGAATTTTCGCACACTGGCGACAAAAAAAAAAGGCGGGGCTGGCGAATCCAACAAAGGGATTTTTGAGATTTTTTATAAAAATTCGCCATATCTCAACAAAAAAAACTTAGAAGTCGCCAGATTTAGACAGCGTATTCCTGTAGGTCGCCAGAACTAGGCAGGATTCCAAAATATATCTACTAGTCCACCAGGACAGTCGCAATTTACTTCTAATTAATGCTGAGGATCATAGCCAGTGCACCTACTTGAGGAATTTGAAAAATTAAACACTGGTGGTAACCCTGTCTTAAGCAGGGTATTAGAAATTGCACCCCCCAAAGCTCTGGGGATATCAAAACGATTCTCAGGGCTCATAGCCATGGTTCTCAAGAAATCATGTGACAGCATGTATTTTGAATTTATAAACATGTAAATAATTCAGGAAAATATGTGAAAATTGTTTCTCCTTTTCTTTTCTTTTTTCTTTTTCTCTTTTTTTTTCTTCCTTTTTTTGGTGGGGCAAGTTTGCTTGTAGAGTAGGGGAGGGAAATTTGGTGAGCCATGGTTGGATGGATAGTTGGAAGCTTTAGTGTTTAGTAGGTAACTTGGTTACCTATGGAAATGTATATAAAGGAGATCGCTTTTGAAGAGGTTGCTTCATATGCTCATTTCTCCATAACACAAGGAGTTGATTCATTTAAGTACACTCTTCTTCTCGTATTGCACTTCTCATATTGTACACACTATAACACATTATTGTGCTCAAAACCCAAAACTCACAAATTCAAACACAAGAAACCATATGCTTACAAATCACTAACTAGAGACAATGCTTGAAATATACGATTTGTTGGGTGCCATCTTTGTGTCCCACATGGGCATGTTAAAGACTATGTTGGAGGATAGCCACAAGGAGTGATGTCCCCATCTCTTTTGAATTCTCATGGCTTTTTAAGATGTTGTTAACTTGGGTAGGCACTTAAGTAATAGTTTGGCTAACTTTGGGTTCAATTTTCTCATTGCAAATTGATGCATTGAGGGACTTGACAATGTTGTAGGCTACTTGTTTTGGTTGAGGTCTTTGATGCAATCTTTCTTAGGATTGGGATGGTGGTTTAAGACTTAAAGCATCAATAAACTTCACACATGAAAAGGTAGGTGAGTAGCAAACCCTAATAGAAGCAAAACATTTAAAGGATAATAATGCATAGAAAGACATTGTTAGTCAATGGTGATGGACAAAAGCCAATATGAGAACCCTAAATATGCTTATAGCCAATATGAGAACTCTAAATATGCTTATAGCCAAAATGAGAACTCTAAACATGCTTGTATAACCAATGTGAGAATACTAAACTTAGCTTATGGAGAGGTTTTCTTTTGCATGGAAAAGGTGGTAGCTTTATGCAAAGTCTATAGGACATGCTGAAACTTTACCTCATAAAAGAAAAATCAAATGCACCCAAATAGAAAGTCTTCCACGAAAAGTTTGGAGAAGGTGAATACCTTGAAATTTCTTCCATCTCAAGGCACAACACCACTCCACAAAGGATCATCCCTTTACCAACTCCAAGTTTCTTATCACTAGAATTGATTTTTTATCACTATAGATGCAATGGTCGAAAGACATTTAGCAAGTATGTTCATATGCTAGTGATAAAACACAATTATAGGCCAAAGCACAAGAATGGAAGAACAACAATTTTCTCTTTCATAATGGATATATTTTGGGGGAATATTATACCATTTTGCAAAGGGTCTTTAAAAAAATCTCATTCAAGTTCATTATTAATTAAGTGTGTCCTTGTCTCTCGTCCATAAATTTAATATATTGTAAATTAAATTTCCTTTTGCCCAAGGACCATAATTTAACATAATCTTTCTTTTTTTTGCAAAAATGTAATAATAATCCTCTCTTTTTTCATTCCAAAAATGATATCATCCATTCGAAAAGTGATCATCCTTTTTCAAAAAGGTAAGGCAAACAAACCATCCTTTATGTAAGAGAATGGACGCACCGGGACAATTGTGTTAGGTGCATGTACAGGGCTCACCCGCACACTACTTCCCTGACACAATGGTCGAGTGCTTGCTCATTCTCTAAGTGTACATAAAGACCTCATCCCCCCCTTTTTTTAACACTAAAAGGGGGCTCGGAAGAGCCACATTGCCGAAATAGTCTTGACACACTCATGCCTTTACAATATTCGGTAATCCGGCTCCTCTCGCCCCGATCACCTAATACATTATTCCTTTCCTTCGCTTTCCTCCTTCTCCTTTTCCGCACCATCATACGCACTATCCTTTACCTTGCCATCCTTTCATTGGTTACAGGAACATCATTTCTCCGGTGGAATGGGCCCATTGCATAATATACACAAGCTTAGGATTTATTAAGGGTTTAGAATGCATCTTAAGAGCCCATTCCATGGTGCATAATGTACACAAGCTTTGGATTTATTCAGGGGTTTAGAACGCATCTTAGGAGCCCATTCCATGGTGCATAGTGTACACAAGCTTAGGATTTTTTTTAAGGGTTTAGAATGCATCTTAGGAGCCCATTCCATGGTGCATAATGTACACAAGCTTTGGATTTATTCAGGGTTTAGAATGCATCTTAGGAGCCCATTCCATGGTGCATAGTGTACACAAGCTTTGGATTTTTTTAAGGGTTTAGAACACATCTTAGAGGCCCATTCTATGGTGCATAATGTACGCAAGCTTTGGATTTATTAGGGCTTAGTGAGCATCTTACGAGCCCATTCCATGTGCATAATGCTTAGGATTTACTAGGGTTTAGTCCGTATCTTAGGAGCCCATTCCGTGGTGCATAATTTACCCAAGCTTTGGATTTATTAGGGTTTAGTGCACATCTTAGGGGCCGATTCTGTGGTGCATAATGTATGCAAGCTTAAGATTTATTAGGGTTTAGAGCACATCTTAGGTGCATAATGTATGGAAGCTTAAGATCTATTATGGTTTAGAATGCATCTTAGGGCCCATGACGTGGTGCATATTTTACGCAAGCTTAGGATCTTTTAGGGTTTAGAGCGCATCTTAGGGGCCATTACGTGGTGCATAATGTACACAAGCTTGGGATTTATTACGGTGTAGACAGCATCTTAGGGTTTGGAGCCCATTTTAGGGTTGATGTGCAGGGAAGAGCGGGAGGAGGAGGGGAGGGCTACGGACTGTGATGACGCCAGAAGCGCCATCGAATCCCCGCAGTTCCCTTTTCAATCGATGCGTTTTCTCCCATGGCGGTTCTTCCTTCGCAACTTCAGCAACAGGCGCCCTCCTTTCTCATTACCGCCGTTTACCTCAGGTGAGTCTCTCATCAGGTCCCTCAAACCGTAAACCAATTTTTGGTTTGTTGCTGTGGAAGAGACAAGAGATGTTTGTTGGTTCTTAGTGTTGTGGTGTTTCTGTTACCCGGGGACAATCTCTTAATTAGTTGCCTTCAATCTTAGTTGCCTTACTTGCTACAACTTACGAAAGCAATAATGGATGTGTAACGACGTGTGTGGTGTTTTGATTCATGAGAGCAGGAATGACGGAAGCAGTCGGGATACAACAACTGGCTCAGGTGTCCTCTTTGCTGCTGCTCCTTATGAATGTCTGTCGCCCTGAATGCAAGAATGTTTGTGTAAGAATTGGATGTCTTAGACACAGAATTGACAACTTAGAGACTTATTGAATAGGGGATTTTGATTATTGAGTAAATCTTCTGTGCGTTGTTCGGTGTCACAGCAGGTGTTGAGTTTGTGCCACCTGCGGAAGACACAGAACTGGTTCAGCTGATGGCCTGTCTGGGCCTTCCTACTTCTTTTGGTACAACCTCGGAGGTACCCCTATGAATGTCTTCTTGTTTTTCTCATTTGAATAATTTGACTGGCCTGTTGTGAGTGATGTCCATAAGGTTACAGCTGCACTCATTCTTGTTGCCATACCTTCAACGTGCTGTTGTGGAGTGTCCTCTTGAACCTCATATATAGGATTGTAGCCATGATGTTTCTTATTTGTCAAGGTCTTTTGCATGTGCAGGTGAAGCCACCCAAACAAACCAGAAAGTCAAGGCGGGCAGCCTTTAACAACATTGAGGTTGATTCAAGTGCAACTGAAGTGTTTCTGGCCTCCAGCTTACATCCAGAAAATGGTGGGGAGGAGGATGTACATCTGACAGGCATAGTACTTGAAGCTGATAACCAGTCCAAGACTGTCTGTACTGTGGAATCTCAATGGAGTGAATATTGTCGGTTTGAAGAGGAATGTCCAAGTATAGAAGGACAAGGTGAGGAAGGTGGAGAAGGAAATGTGACCAAGTCTTTGTGGGAGCCTGTTTGGGATGCACATTATCAGCAATACTATTTCTGTAACAATTTCACGGGTGAGACCACATGGGAGCTCCCTGAAGAAGGCCTGGCAAGTTATGCCAACTATTATGGACAGTGGGATGCTGTTGAAATCAGTGCTGAGGGAGAACCTGTGGTTGATGAACTAACAAAACCAGCAGTAGCTCAGATTCCAGACCCAATAGGTGGGCTCAAGAGTGGGCAGTTGGAAAGGGAAGATGAACCTACAATAGGAGCAATTGAATGTGAGAGAAGGATCTCTGTTGACACAAATATGAAAGTTGCTGAAGGTGAACAGAATGGGAAGAATTCTGCAATGCAGTCAGAAATTATCAAATCATTTGCTGAGAATCAGCAAGATTTTGATGGGGTGAGCAGTGAATGGTGCTTGCCTCAAGCTTGCGGCTCACATATATGGTTTTGTGTCAGTGATGATGAAGCCTCAAGCACAGATAGAGAAGGCACAGATTCAGCTCAAGTATTGGGAAATAATAACACCAAAATTTGCAGCTTGCCTCAAGCTTGTGGCTCCCAATCATGGTTTCATGACAGCAATGACAAAAGTTGTAGCAGCAGGGTCAGAGAAGGCACAGGGTTCACTCAAGTAACAGATCATGATGTTTGCAAGCTTGAGACCAGAGTAGTAAGCAGTGTGGTGAATGATTGTGGTTCAATGTTCAGCATGGCTACTACAGCAGCAGCTGGAAAGGATTTGAAAGATGCGATGCGTGCAGATTGGACCATGTCAACTGTGTCAACACTCAGAAAGAAACAAAGGCTGAGGCGTTCCATGGAGATTATGCCACCCGAAGGTTGTATGCACATATACACATGAATTTTTGTGTCCTGCATGTTGAGTACATTTGTAGAAGACATGTAAAGGAATTCTTCTTTTGATCAAACAGGCATATTTTTGTTCTGGTGTGTAGTCACAGTAGGCTTAGTTTCATGTACTGTATGTCTGCAGCCTCTCCAATTTGAGTATATTTGCTCATTGGAATTTACACATTTTTGCTATTCCTTTCTGGCTTATCTGCAGGCTTAAGCCTGCATATCCCCTTTTAGCTTGCATGTCTGCTCTCTTATATGTTATCTTGGTTGATGTGGGCTCAGCTGAGCTTCACTTAGAGCTTACTTGTGTGGTTTGTTTTGTTCATGAACAGAGTGTGAACTGTCCAGTACATTGGACACAGAAAAAGCAGAAGAAATGAGGACACGTATTTCTAAGTACTGGTATCAGCGGTACCGTCTGTTCGCAAAATACGATGAGGGGATTAAAATGGATGAGGAGGGTTGGTTCTCAGTTACACCTGAAACTATTGCAGAACATCAAGCCTCAAGATGCCCTGCAGGTGTAGTGGTTGATGCTTTTGTTGGTGTTGGAGGCAATGCAATCCAATTTGCTCTTCGGTGAGACCATTGAGCTTTTGAACATTGAATTGTTGATGATTTGTTTATGTTGAAAGAGTTGCCGCATAGGCACTTAGAAACATGCCATGGTGTGAATCAGTGAAGTTGTTTTCACCTGTACATGCTCTGTGGAAGGTACATTGTGCATTGCCTACTGCATTCAGGAATTTTTCTAATTGCTAAACATCTGCCAGGACCTGATTGGCAACTAGGAACTGGTATGCTAAACATATTTTGGACTCGGGAGGCGCAGGGGGCAGCATGTCATAGCCATTGACATCAATCCTGTGAAAATTGAGTTTGCTAAGCACAATGCTGCTATCTATGGTGTGGCTGAATGCATTGAGTTCATTGTTGGAGACTTTTTCCAACTTGCACCATTATTGAAGGTTCAGCTTTTTCCATCTATCCTGTATTGCATCTACCAAAGATTCTGTATTGCAAGTTCTTTTTTGGTAGAGCACACTTTGTTTTAGCTGGATTTTTCCCTTATATTTGTGAACCTAGTGGATATAGATTTTTGTGTAGATTTTGTGAACTTTGTATTCTTGGAAGACTGTGACATGTCATCCAAGGCTGCAGTTGTATTGACTTCTTGAGTTCTGGGTGTGAGGTTGGCCATTCTTTCATTTGACAATCTTTTCTGACAGGCAGATGTGGTCTTTCTGTCACCTCCATGGGGTGGACCTAGTTACCTGAATGTGGAAAATTATGATCTCCAATCCATGCTTCAACCCTTTGATGGGTACTGTCTACCTCCCTGCTTTTTCTTTTGGCCATCCTCCAAGCCAAGGTTTATTGACAAGCTCATTTACAAGCAACCCCAATGCATCTGGGCACATGTTTTTATGACTCAAGTAGGTGAAGGCCATGGTTCTTAGAGAGCTCTGTTGTATGTTTGTGATGTGAAGGGTTAATATATTCCAAATAGCACATGCTGTAGCACCCAACCTGGTCTTATTTTTGCCCCGGAATGTGGATATTGATCAAGTGGCAGCATTGTCAAGCCTAGCAACCCCACCACTTGCATGTGAGGTATTTCAGGTTCTTCCTTATCCAAGGAAGTTTATGTTCTCTGGTAGTCATGTATACACTTCACTGGAATATTCAATGCTACTTTTGTGAAGCTGTCTAGTTTTAATGTGCAGAAACTTGGGTGTGAATACAGGTTGAGAAGAACTTTGTCAATGGCAAGCTGAAGGCCATCACAGCATATTATGGTGAAATTGCTCTGAAGGATTGCTGTTGAAAGTTTTGTTACTACAGAATAGCCTCCTTTTGGAAGACGAGGTACGGTTGTGGACTTGGGTGGGAAGCAAACGGTCTTTTTTTTATTGGCAATTTATTGCCAAATTGTGAAGTGTGACTGTGACCCTGCAAAATTAACTAAGGAGAGATTGGAAGGGCATCGCCAGCTGAGCACCTTTTTCACTGATCTTGTAGCCAGTACCTCATATTAGGTAATGCTATAAATATGGTTGCAGCCATTAAGTGCACCACATTTCTTGTCTCAATCTTTCTCTTATCGCCATAAGTGCACCAGATTTGCATCAATGATTGCCACCTGTGCGATATTCTGCATTCCTAAAAAAAACCCTGGAAGCAAATGAAAGATGGCCATGGTCAGTTGTCATTTGCACCTTGAGAGCCATGAGGGAAGTTGAGACAGAATTCATGATGCACATTTCCATGAAAGGCAGGAAATTCTTATTTGATCAAAATAAGTGATAGCATGGGTCTCTTCACTGATATGGAGCAGAGTTAGTGATCAGATCCCCATGTTTTTACAGAGAAAAAAGTCAGGAAATGTACAAACAACAAAGGTTGTGTATATCTAATTGTGAGATGAAGATGAGACGTTTGCATCAAGTTCACAGTTTTGTGTATATATCTGTATCCATCAAATAAGTGTATCAGATGCAGTTTTTTTCTCTGACCTCATGCACACAAATCCTTTTGTTTTCTGATTTGTGAATGCCAAGATTGCAAACAATTTGGTACTATTGTTTAGTAACTTGTGGCCAAACAACAAGCCAAAAATGCTCAGAGTTGGCTCCAAGTTTTTTCAGCCCTGACTTGGGTACTCTTTTGGTGAGCTATGGGAGTGTTTCCACACACACACACTCTCTTTGACATTGGGTTTCCCACTTTTCTAGAAGAGTGCTTCTTTTCCCTGCGATGACAACCCGTTCTAGACCTGCAAGGAGATTGCAGAGTCATCTTGCAAAACCGTCTGTTGAGTGTGGAGTCTCTTCTGCATTGTGCTCCAAGTCTCTGCCAAGAATCTGCCACCCGAGACCCCTTGAATCTCAGAGAAATGGCGTCCCCGTCTCACATTATAATGTTGGGTTGTGTCATCGCCATAGCTCACCATTGAGGTCTAGGGTAACAGATTATGTCATCTTTTTATCATATTACATGACATAATCTTCCTGTGATGGCCATACAACTCAATGTAATACCTAGTGACCAAAATCTGTGTTGAGCATGGAATCTTTTTGAAATCGAATTGTTGAATCTCCCACCCCAGACTGTAATGCGATGGAAAATGGTCTTGCCCCTGCCCATTATGTTGGGGAATGTATGTCAGCATATATAACCCGACATAATGATCAGGGACTTGGAATGCCTGGCGCATACATTCCACATCATAATTAGCAGAGACTTGACCATTCCATTGTATATTCAGCTGCAGAAACTGCTGGAAAGAGAGCCTCTGCTCGACGGAGATCTGAGTCCTTCCTCCCAAAGAGAGAGAGAGAGTCCCTTCTGGTGTTGTTCCTCTCATGCAGGCAGGTTGGAAGGCTTGGGAGATGGTGAGGAAACTATCCGTGCAAGGCAACATCGAATGGGTGGAGCCACAGGTACTAGATGGATGGATAGATCTGGGTTCCTTTTTTTTTCCCTCCTTGTCCTTTTTTTTTTTTTTTTTTCAACATCCTTTTTTTAATTAGATTGCTTTCTGGGTGAATATTTTTGGGGGGGGTTGTTTTTTTTTTTTTTTTTGCAGGCAGTTTTTTCTTCTTTGTTTGGTGATGATCAATTTATGCGGCGCTACCATAAGGTGGTAAATGAAGATCCAGATGCGGAAATTTCTAGCTGGACAGCTGATGGGAAGAGGACGGTTCGCTTCACAGCTCCTTTGAATGCACCAGCTCTGGTGAGGAGGTTCATTGGTAAGCTCAAAGTTTCAAGGGAGGGAGGGGGCTTTGCTGATCTCAAAGAATGTAAGAGTGGGTGGGGGGCCAGCTTCATCAACTCCAAACCCTAAACCTAATCAACTACTTCCTCTGTGTGTGTGTGTGTTTGTGTGTGTGTGTGTGTCTCTCTCTCTCAGGTACTGATGTTCTGAGGATATCTGAGCTTCAACAGTATCAGAGATGTGGAAATTGCTTCACAGTCAAGTCAGACCCAGTTGTCGAGGGGGCTGCAGGTGAACTATTCAGCACAAATGGAAACGTTTTGCTCGAACCTTCCAAGACTGGGACAGGATGTGTAGTCACCATGAATGCCATTCTGTGTTGCAAAACTGCTGTCTGGGGTATTCAAGGTAATAATATTTCTTCTCCTGCATTACTAATTGTGCATCATCTCAGCTTATACTACTGTGTGTCTATCAGCAATCCATTTTGCCTCTCCTGGGTTGCACTGTCTATAGGTATTCAGACTCAGGGAGTTGGGGCAGTAGTTAAGCTTGGTGCCCCATATTGTTTGTCAGGTACAGTTGAAGCTTTTATGGAAACAAAAGCAATCAAATCATTTGAAGAGTGGATGGAAGTTGCAAGCCAGTTCTGTGCAGAACAATTGGCACTGGCAGGCACATCTCCAATGATGCATCGCAAAACAAGTGAAGATGCATTTAGTTCTGATGAGAGTTTTTATGACCCAGAGGAAGAAGTTATGGAAGTCGGTAACCAGACATTTATTGTGAACACTATCATGGAGACCGCTAAACCTATCGAATCCATAGAGACAACCAAGATGGGAGGAGTTACAGGTGTTGCTGATTGTGATGCTTGGTTTCCACAAGCCATAGTGCAACAGTTACGTGATCTTAGGAGTTCAAATGAAGAATCGAGAGCACATATCAAGAAATTAGAGGTAGAGCTGCACAGATTGGAGGGGAGCTTTGGGATTCTAAGGTCTCAACTGCAGGTGGTGCAACTCCAGCAACAATATCTGCATCAACAAGCTTTGTTGGGTCTTGTGGGTCTGGGTGTTACCACTGCCCTCCTTTTTGGAATTGGACATGCTTACTTGAAATCACACAGGTGAAGTAATAACCCCTATAGACTGAGATCTGCAGACTGTTTGTAGAGGCCACTTGCTTCTTTTAGCTCCATGAGAAAGTCACAGTACACACCCAAGATCACTCACTTGTCATCAATGTACATATTTGTATTGATGTTTGTATCAAGATCAAACCTTTCAGATTTGAACAGAGTTTTTGATAGGATTTGTGAGTCACATCATTTCTATTTCCTTGAAGCTATGAATGCTTTAATAACTAAAAACTGAAGTTCATAGCTCAGCCCATAAATTTAAATATTTTTGGTTGAAAAAAAGGATGAGATTAGGTCTATTGAGTCTCTCCGTAGCTTGAAGGTAGCAAGTGATGCAGTTTTATCTTCCTGGCTGGAGTTCCTATGAGATAATTTGTTCCTCTTGTTTGATCAATTAGTTTGCAACAGTCAATTGGTATTCCCAACCTACTAAGGGCCTCTTTTCATTAGGGCCACTGTGATCACAGCTTCTACCTCAGCAACAGCTTCCCATTACATTTTTTCAATTCAGTTGTGCTCACAGTTACCTCACAGCTCTACAGGTCAAGCATGACCAAATCTTTGACCATGCAACTAACAAGCAACAAGTAATCAAGCATCAATCCTCTTCCATATGGGACCCTACAAGCAACAACAAAAGATCAAACATTAATCCACTTGCATATGGGACCTCACAAGGAGCAACAAGCAATCAAGCATCAATCCTCATCCATCTAGGACCTGACAAGTAGTATCAAGCAATCAAGTAAGACATATTCTCCTTAATTCTCACCTCTTAACTTCAAAGAAACAATAGCAACAATTAGACATAGATGTTATAGCTCAATCAACATTCACAACTAGACATACATGTCAAATCATCCACCTCGAATGTTAACCTTCAATGGAACCAAATGCAACCACTATAGACAAATGGAGATGAGACTTCTCAACTCAAACCCCTTGAGCATTGAAAACAGACAACAAATAAGCTACTACCATTCATAGATGTCAATGGGGGTCCTGAATGTCAAACCTCAAACCTTCAAACACATAAAAACACCACGTAAACAGCATATCAAAAACTAACCAAGCCTTTAGAATTGTCAACCTTCAAGTAATGGAGATTAACAATTAAAAATAAAAAATACTTACAACCCATTCATAAATGTTAATTGAGATTCCCAAATGTTAGCCCTTCCAAGTGTTTGAAAAGGGGCATTATTCAACTATTAACCAACAATCCAAAAATATATTAACCAAACACATGGTACATCAAAAGTTAGAAGACATTCTTGAAACTTTCACTCTTCAAAAACAAATTAAAAAATAGACACATGGACAAAAATGTTAGATCTCAACAACTAAACATACAACTCAATTTTCAACACATGACAATGAGCTTTTCACAACCAATGTTTAGGCCAATTTGTTGACAGGTATCATTTCATCTAAATTACTTGTTTGAAACCAATATTTACAAAGAGTTGTGAAGATTCCAACAATTGGGAACAAAAAAAAATTGCTTCAATTAGATAGTTATTGGGAATGCCCAAATTTTGTTGTGCTAAGATAGCGATGGTGGGAAGTTTATGTTCTTATGTGCACCACTAGGCTAATGCACACTAATAATTCCTTTTTATCAATAGGAAATTATCAAAAGTAATCAAGCTCCCTTGCTACAAGTTGTTTCAAAGTGTTGACATTTGTATCAATGGAAGAAAACAAATCCTTGATATCCATTACAACTTGCAACAAAGGTTCATCAAGCATAGTAAGCATCAAAGACTTGTAACATTCCACCAACAAAGGTAGTAGCAACCATTCATCATAGGCAACCACCAAAACTAAGGCTATACTTCAACCCACATAAGTAATGATTAGATACATGCTACTAAATTTGGGATTCAACATTAACACCTAAATGTTTTGTTCAATTTTTTTTTCAAATCCATAGACAAAAGATATGAAAAGTATAAGGACTTTCAACATTTGGCACTTCATGTGCATCATGAGTTCCCTTAGCTTTAAATCAAACTCATTTGCATTTGGATCCCCAAAGAATGTCAAGAACAACATAGTTGGCAAGATCATCATGAAGTTATTCACATGTTGGAATGATATATTGCAAGGCATCTCCAAGGAACAAATGGTTTTGATTCTAATTCAACATGCATCTAGATACAATAGATGGGTGTATTCACAATCTTAGGAGCTAGGGGCACCAAAGTAAAATTCATTGTCAAGGACCACATGTGACAAATGGCATTCACGTGTTGGTGTATTAACTCAACTTTTGCATTTTTCACATCTAACTTACAACTATGTTTTAGATTCAAATTTTTTTGACTACAAATTGATTATATATCATGTAAATTATGCATTTATGTTTTGACCACATAAAAATGAATAACTTTTATTAGAAACTCATTTTCAAATTTCATGATTTTTAGGGTTAAAAGCATGTTTGAACCAAAGGTGCTCAAATGTGCTGTAAAAATAAATTTCACCAATTTCAACTCCATTTGCCCTTTTAATCATCAATACTAGAATCCTTTCAAATTTTGGAAATGAATGGAGCATATTTGAAAAGGAAAAAGGACATTTGAAAAAAATAAAAATTATTCACCCCAAAGTTTTAAATGTTTTATTGCTTTTGAAACATCATCAATTTGCATCAGATTTTGAGCAATGAAACTTTGCTAGTAATGGAGCCTATTTCAAAAAATGATTTGACAATCCAAATTATTGTGTTACCCTTGTGATTTTCCAACAATACAAAATTATAGTCTTATAAGGAGTGTCAAACCCCTTAGGTGGCCACTAAGATTGTGAATGTACCAAGTTGACAATAACTTCACCATAGTTTCATAAATGGCCTAAGTTTGCAAAAAACACACACAACTTTAACACCACATATTGTTCAAAGTAACATAAAGTGATGGTTGTCTAAAAGGTCAACGCATCATGAAATAGTAAAATGTGGCTTGTAAACCTACAAGTGTCAAATACAAAAACAAAAAAACAAAAAAAAAACAAAACAAAACAAAAAAAAGTCACCTTATTAAACTTTAAGCACTGAAAACCTGAAACCTACACCATAAACTCTTCAAGTATCTACATACACAAAATCATGTATAATTTTCCAAAAGTTCATCTTCAGCATTTAGTTTTCTATAAAGTTGCCAAATCATACAAAACTCAAAAAAGATTCACCAAAAACATTTCAACAAATGCATTTTAGTTTGACAAATAGGTGTGAAATTTTGGTGATAAAAGAAATATACCATATAGGAATTAGCAACTTAAAAATTTGCCAAATCACAAGAAATTTTTTAAAAATAACTCTAGCATTAAATTGGCTTCATTTGCCAAATCAAAATCAATTCAAACAAATTTCACCAAAAAAAAACCTCTAGCATTAAATTGGCTTCATTTGCCAAATCAAAATCAATTCAAACAAATTTCACCAAATGCATTTAATTTGACAAGGAGATGGGAAATTTTTATGATTAAAAAAATTATCATACAAAATCTAGTAGATCTTTCCTTTGAACAATCCTATGATTATAACTATGTACCTAAAATATATTTGGTTAGTGTCAAACTATATTGCCAAATAAAAGTTCATCAACATGGAACTTTCTTGATCTACCATATCACGAGCAAATCAAAAAAAAATCAACAAATGGTTTCAACTTTGCAAATTTGTCAAATCATGTAAAATTCAAAAAACTTCACCTTTAACATCAACATTACACTTTCTGCATTTGCCAAATCGTAAGGAAACAAAAAATATATATGAAGTAGAAACTAACTAATTTTAACCAACATGTTTAGCTTTTTAGCCTTTAACTTAGATTCAATGCAAGTTTTATCCCATGTTTGCCCCCCCGCCAGCCTAACTTTTTGGGCCATGTACTACACTTCTAAATATCATATTGGACAAACTTTATAGAAACATAGTTCAACACACAAAGAACCTTTTCATGTGGAAAAACATATTGGCACATTTTTTATAGAGCATGCCCAAAGCATGATCCATCAAATGGCTTACACATGCACAAATTATTGCAAGCGATAATATGAAAACATGTTTATTTGATTGGAAAATCCAATAAAAAATAACCAAATTTGGACAAATGTCAATAAGACAATCATGTCAATTTGGATTGTGTTCATTGTGAATGGGTGGTCATTTTCACTCGTAAAATAAAAGACTATTTGATTAGTCATTTTGACTAACAAACAATGGACTATTTGATTAGTTAGTTTTTTACTTAAAATAATTTTTTGGGGGGGGGATTATTATTATTATTTTATTACAAGTAGTTGGGTACTAAACAAGTCTTGATAAGTGATAAAAATGCACGTAGGTAAGTAAAATGAACCTAACCTACCTAGCTATTTTAATTTAACCTACCTACCCTAGCCCCTTAAATATGCACATAGGTTACAAGTATAAGGTATTGAACCCCTCATATTCATCACAATGATAAACCAAGTCCTTATTAATGATTACACCATCAAAAGTGAAAAAAATTGTTAAGTTTTATATTTCACATGATTACTTATGTAAGTAAATAAAAAGGTTAGGTGATTAATAGGTGGATTGAAACTAGGTTGATGAGTGGTTGGTAGGTAGGTTGTAAATGGTAGGAAAAAGGTAGGTAAGTAGGTAGGTAGGTAGGAGATAAAAGGTAGCACTATTAAAAATCTTGTATTTATGCAAGCATTCAATTTGTGACTATATGTGATTATTTGTCATTTGTGACTATGATTTATCATTTTTAGAACTATTCGCCAAACTTTTTAATTTGTTATTGTTTTTATAATTATGGTGCAACTACAAAATTGTACATCCTTCCATATTGAATAACATACTGAATTTTTCATCCAAAACTAAAACCCTATGTTTATTCAGTTGCAAAATTAATCACAACTTGGTTATTATTTATGGTGTGCCTATAAATTTAATGTACATTAAAATATTGTGAACTATGTTAAGAATATATTTAGCTTGTATTCATGGTATATTAAGATGTTTAACTTGTATTTTGGGTATATTAGGCATATATTTGCTCATATTATGGAAATATTAAAATTTTAAAAATTCATTTTGATTTTATCTGATTTGTTTAAAAATATACCATATCATTCATTGTATGATTAAATAATAGTGACAAGGTCACATTAGTATGACATAATCATCATATTAAACAAGTATTAATTATTGATGAATAATTATAATCAATTAATTGATTAGTTCATATAAATAATGAAATGATTAATTTTAATTAATTAATTTGTTAAAAATAATTAATACTAAAAATCTAATAATTGATTATTTAGTTTGTTATTTCAAAAACTAATTCACTAACTAAATATTAAATCATAAATTGATACAATAATTCATAATTTTGGATAGATTATTATAATTATTTAATTAGTTGATAAAATATTTAAAATAATAATTAGTTAATTAAAATTATTTAATATTTACTTAATAAGTTAATAAGTAAATAAATTGATATTTGATATTTATTAATGAATTATTTGTCACTAATTGATTAACTATTAACTATTAGTTAATTTTAATATTTAATTAATATTTATTAATTAATTAGACTGAATAGAAAACTATAATCTGAATTAATTAATCTAATTCAAATAATCAATTCATTAGTTAATTTAGATCATTGATGTAAATAGTTTATTTAGATTTTTAATTATTTGATAAATATTTGTCTTTGTTTTATTTAAACTTAGATAATTTAAGTAAATTTGGGAATTCAAATGATTAATTATCTAAAATTTATCTGAATTCAGATGATCAATTATCTACTAACTAATTATTTAAATTAGACCAATTGATTCAAATAATCAAAATTGATAATTAAATATTAGATAAGTAATTCACATATAAATTTATTATATATATACCTATTTAGTTTATAATTTTAATTTTAAAATATATAAAGCATGCAAGAAAATATATATTTATAGTTATACCCAATTTACAACTAAAGTGCAATCAAAAGATTAAACCCAAATGTTTTGCCCTTGAACCTCATCTCACAAATTATACAAAGAAGGTGTCTTTTCTCATGTTCTCACATTTAAATTTATGTGTCAATTTGGGATGAACTCAAAAAAGTTTAACCTTAAAGGCAAAACATAAAATAAAATAAAAATATTTAGATGGTGACGTTTTAATTTACCTACCTTTTTACCTTTCTTCCTATTTACCTACCTAACTAAGTAAATAGGTTTGACTTTTCTACTTAAGTATGTAGGTACTTCAATTTCATCCAAAATTCAATTGATATGTCATGTGACATTTTTCAATTGTGCCACATGTCATAATATAAGATCGTTTAAAATGAATAGTCATATACATTACAAATTTAAAATATTATCTAGTTAACTCAACCCATGATGGGACATTGTTAAGGTCAACCATCACATATTACAATAAGGGGTTTGATCTTAACAACTTTGTGCATCTTACCACATGCATGATAAGGTGATCCCCATGATTCATTGGACGATGAGTGGATGGCTCACCTTAATTGACCACCACTCATGCCGATTGAAAATATAACGAATCAATGTCAAGTGGATGCAAAGGTGGACATGGCAAGGTTGGTGAGGGATGTGTTTGCTATTGTTGACCAAATTGTTGAACAAGCCCATAACATTCGAATGGATGAACCAAAGGTGGTGGGCCAAGAGCCTGAACCAATGGTACCACTTGGTCATGAACAATGCATTGGCCATGTGGGAGGAGCTTCACATGTGAGTGGATCTCTTCCAAGCTTTAACAATGCATATGACACGATGGATGTAAATAATGTCATGAGAGTAGATGTTGCAAGAGCCAATGAAAAGGAGGCCACAACAAGCATGCCAGAATTGGGGGACGGGTTTGAGGGATGGAGCCAAAATGTCGCAACCCTAACCTTGAGCTCACGACCGAGGCAAGGGCTTGCAAGAGGGCGAGACAAGTGGGAAACTCGGGAGGCACATCTTATACTCTCAGGAGTGCAAGAGAGTGTGAGAGAATGAACCCTCACACTGCCGAGGCAACTCCCACTTGGGGAGTTAGAGTCTCGAAGGATTCTCAAATTTTCAAGGAGCAATTACAGGGGTCAAAACCCATCAATTTGAAGATTTTTTTTATATCATTGGAAAGCTATTGAAACTTAGATGTCTAAAATGGGCTTGCATCACCCATTTGGACATCTGAAATACAAGTTATGGACAAAAGAAAGGTCGGGAGTCAAATTGGTAGTTTGACTCCTGACCACTAAAAGTCGGGAGTCGACCCGATTTCCTTGCGTGCAGGTGGCGTGCAACATACCGTTGGAAAGCTCTCAACAAGGGCTACAACTTTGCTTTAGACCTCATTGCAATCGGAGGTCTTCACACAAAGTTATGGGGCTCCAAAGTCGTAAGAGTCCCAACTTTGGCAATTTCGAGACTCCCACTTGGGAGTCTCAGGACAAAAAAGCCATTTGGATGTGGGATTTGTGGAGAGGCACAGAATATACTATAAGGGGGAAGGTGGTGGCTTCCCCCAAGTTCAGGTTGTGCTGAGTCTTGTGAGTTCGAATTTACCTGTGGCTCATCTTAGCATCAAAAGTGCTTCAACTATGCATTAACCAACTTGTTGTTTGGTTTGTGCAGATTCGAGTCAGTGATTAAGTGCTTGTCATTCTTCCTAGTCCCATCCCAGAGCTCCAGCACGCCCCTCTACCCCCTAAAGTGCTGCGAGCCAGGGAGCGTGCCCCAACTCCTTGTTTTTCCGTTATCTTCGATCTGGACTCACATTTGAGTCCATTAAGGAGCCTGGGGGTGCATCACAAGAGCATATGGCCTTTAAGGAGGCCTCAAGAGTACCATTGTTTGAAGGGTCAACATTGTCAATCCTTGCATCAACACTCCTCATTATGAATTGTTGTCACACTCATGGGACATCTAACACTTTCATTTCTGAATTGTTGGGACTATTCAAGAATAGCATCTTACCCAACCCAAATACACTACCTTCCTCAAAACACAAGGTGTTTAGAACCATGAATAATACACAAAACTACTTGGCCTTCAATTGGATGAAATGGGTTTGTTCACCAATTGCCCTTACAATTCCAACCAATAAGAGTAGCTAGACATGACGATCAAGTAACTTGCCAATTTCAACCCAACAAAATACAAGTCTAGAATACATTTCATTTCTACTAATCATGCCTTATCTACATTCAATGTGCTTATTTTAGGTATAACATGGAAGCCAAATCAAAATAAGGCATCGGATGTAGATATGGCAAATGTTTGCATTCCACATGAATGTGTATATATCCTCAAATCGTTGTTTGCAAACTTCAATAGACTCCACATAATTAAAAATTATTTTATTCATATGGTTATCCACTTGTGGCATAAGAAGTTTCTTATATAACCAAAGTTCATGTTTATGTAGCATGTGGCATTTTTTGAAGTTAATAGAGGTTTATGTGCAAGTCATGATATGAATGGTCCTGTATGTTCATGGTTTTTATAAAAACATGCATCTCTTGGGCGATGTCATAAGTAACACAACAATGTCATTACTTGTTGTGCATGTTATAACATTGTCCTAGGAGAAGGCTACATACATAGGGACTTGACAATTTAATATGAACAAGAACAAGGCATTGTGGAATTGCCTAGAACAAAAACACATAGTGTAAAGGACTAAATCTAGTCGGGCAACAAGGGGGTCTTGCACTACTCACTTCCTTTTTAGCTTTTGGGAACATTGCCCACCTCAAAAATTATGGCACACATTTCACTCAAGTGAATAACCAATGGGCAACTTCCACCAATAATCCACAATGCATTATAAGTAGTGGATGCTTAGTGGAGATGGTAGTGGAAAATTTGAAGTCATGGTTTCCTTTCCGCTTGGATAGGTTTAAGTGGATCTATGTAATGGTTTAGGGATGGATTTTATAGTAGTGAATTGTTGCCCATAAAGAGGTGAACTTGTGGCTAGACACGTGCAATCCTTGTTCGAACCTGATGGTAGTTAACAAGATTTGTTATCTACTTGTATTAGATGTGAATGGTTTATTGTGTGTTACACAACATGTACGATCTGGAAAGAGATGGAAACCATTCATTCTTGTAGTGTGGTGTGGAAATAAGTTAGTGAACCCTCGACCAAATTCACTTTAGTTATTGAAATCATGTTTTTCAAAGTTTGACATTAGGATTTGATCATCAATTACACAACCTAACCTTGTACCTATGGTTCATTTTCTATTACAAGACAATTCAAGTTTGAAACCTTTGTTTATATGGGGAAATGACAAATATGATGTGACACAAAGTAAACATCCACTAAACCCAAAAAATGAGCTTGTACTGCAAGATATGAATAAGGTGTTCTCTGACATTAGTAATGGATTTCGAGAATTAACTCCAAATAATACCTTGTTGATAGATGACTACCCTTACAAGTGTGTTAACAATGTGCCATATTCATATATCCTACCCCATCCATTTGATCCAAAAGTAGGGGTTAACTACTTGATGGGCAGTTTATGGTCATACTTACTTGGTTTGTTGGAGGCTCCAAGTATTTAAAAGTATGTTGGTTGTAATCCACATGGGCATCAACAAATTACAAGAAAAGACCCACATTGGCTTGTCATAAGGGGTTTTGCATGGTCTTCTGATGTTGTTTAACTAAACTTTAAAACCCAAGTATTTTTTATTTTCATGCATTTATATTTCAAAAAAAATTTATTGCTAGACTTGGAATATATATTGTTATGTTCAAGACTATTGTATTTATGATCATGTGTGTATGATCTATAAAGTTCCAAGGTTAAAGAAATTTCAAAAGCATCATGAGCACCAATTTTGGCAAAGAAAAAAATGATCATCGAAATTATGTAGGTTATCAGCTAGCTCTAAAGTTAACAGCAAAGGAGGTAGTGAAAAAACTGGCTATAAAACCTCACCTAAATGTAAGCCATGACTTACATTTAACTTTGTTTGAATTTGAAGTTGACAATTAATTCATTTTGATTGTAGGTTTATGATATATTCAGTTCATGCATTTGTTTGTAGTACCAAAGAAATCAATGTGTCGTTCTCATGACTTTTCATGGAAGCAAAAATTGTGCGAGTGACAATTTTGTCAAATTTGGAGGTGGAGATGCAATGCATCATAATTGTGCCATGCTAGAAAAATGTATTTTTGTTTCCATTACATTTTACTTCTTGGTTGGTGTTCATTTGCCATATCCATAGCCTGGCCATGATCCTCCACTTTGTAGAATAGATAGAATAGTTGGGTGTATCATTTTGTGGCCTTGGAAACTCACCACAAAATTTTATTAAACATTATTGCAATTTGCAATCTATAGATCTTATAACAAATCATGTTTTGTGCACTTCAAGTACACACCTTGTGCACTTCTACACATGTAGATCTTGTAGTGTTACTACATATATTTTGTGCATTTTCCAACTTTCTAGGCATATTAATATATTTTAGGTTGTTAAATTATGTATGTAATCTATGTGGTGCATTTTTAAATGTTGCATTTGGGTGCATGTAAATATTTGGATGTTTTTTTCAAAATAGACATTACATGTGATTATAGCCATGTATATTTAGTAAATATAAAAGAATTAAGGTTAGGTTTATAGATCAAAATATTACTAATAATCAATTAATCAAAATAGGCAAAAAATATATAAACATTTGGCATGGGCCACATATAATATTAGTCACATTAGTCACATTATTAGTCAAAACAAACATGACACTAGGCAAGCACTTTAGATGACGTATTAGACAATTCAATCATAACAAACTACCATTTGTCATCCATGTCATCTAAATTACTAGACATTTTAGTCACAAAAGACATGCCACTTGGCAACCACCTTAATGACATACACCATTTTTTTGTCACCTTAGACATGACATCTGTCACACATTTCAACTTTGAATTGGGTCATCTCTATCACTATGGACAACTACATGTTAGCTAATACTATAGTTACATTAGTTAACTTGGACAAGCCATGACTAACTTAAGTAGGTACTTAGTCACTAGGTGTCAACCACATTTGTGGCTAAAATCATTGGTTTGTTTTACTATAACCAAATATGTCCAATGTCTAATATGACTGAAAATACAATCATAAAAACCAACATTAAAACCTAGATATGTAATAGTGAATGTTTGCAATTAAATTATATAAACATACAAAATTCCAAAAGTTAAAACCTAATGCATTTATTTACCTTCATAAAAAATTTCAAACATTCCACCGGCATGTGGTACACTATAAAACACCACATGCTTTAAGATTTTTCACAAAATTCACACAACAATTTTGTACTTCAACATCCAACTTATTCATTTGCTTTTGATACACATGTTTGTGCATTTCAACCACCAAGCTTTTAAGGACAAGACTTCCGAAACTATAAGCAACCAGTACCACTCATCCGTCCCAAAAAACTTGATACTTACAAAATATTTCAAAATGCACCAAAAATGCATCAACAATAATTTTTAATGATAATGTACATGTACAAATACTCATATATTGTATTTGGTGCAATTTGTTAAATAACAAAACAAACTAAGCCATAAGTCCATAACATATTTGTTTGCAATTTTTTTTTTCATTTTTCATTTTCTTTTAAAAGTCTACCTATAAAATGTTCCAATCACATGTTGGTTAATAGGTTATTATGCACAAGGATTGAGGTATTTACTTCCAAGTTTTTATGTGTTACATTGAAATTTTAATTCAAATAGTAGAATGTAGGAAATTGGAAGATATATTTGTTTTGAAATTAAATATAGGTACAAAGTGGATTCAAATTCAATAAGTCATATAGGTAATTGAATTTAGTTCCATTGCGAAAGATGAAACTTTGAAAAGCGTCCATCACAAATTGTCGCTCCAACCAAATTAAATTCCCAAGGCTTGATAATGTGAACACAAACTTTATTAATAATTCATTTCCAACATGAGAATTAACATAAAACCCTTATTTCATGTTCTTTTCAATGGATTTGAAAGCTCCAAAGTTCAAGATTTGGTGTGTATTACAATAATGCCTCACATAAACAATTTATTCAAAGATGTTAGAATGCAATCAATTATCTTTAATTGAAATACACAATGAAAAGAAAGATGCCCACAAATAAGGATATTGTTAGACCTTGAATCTATAACCCTTTGAATGAGGTTTCGACCAATTTTAGTCATATCATTGTGAATATTTGCCACAACATTATAATCATATGATAGTGACAAAATTATGAGTGCTTTGGGATCCACATTTGTGGCCAGCATATGCATTTTTCTTTATGATTGATGGGGTGTGTTGTCCATGTTTCGTTCCATTCATTGTAAATCCCATAGGCAATCCCATGGAAAAAAATTATGGTCAAATTTGGGTTCTTTGAAGTGCAATTAGGATTTAAATCATGCACCAAGTATCTTTGAAAATAAAAAGAAAAAGAAATGTCAACAAGATTCATCAAATAAGTCTTGAAAATAATTTGACTATACATAAAATCAAAGAAATGCAAGATTCATGAAATATACATTCACAATATTTGGCAAAATAGATATGGTTAATTGAAAATCTAAAGTAGAACAAGACAATAATCAATGAATTAAACAATACCATATTTATCTTGCAACCTCATTTAAATTTAAATTTTGATTCCATTCCAATATTTGCAATTTTTTGAGGTTTGTTAATTTTCTTTCAAAAAGTCAAGTGAGTCATAAAAGAAGATCATTTACATGCAAAGTAAGTTTCAAAATATAATTCAATAATTGATAATCATCACATTATGGTATGATGGAATATATGCCAATAAATTTAAGGACCGATGCTGAGAATTGAAATCTTCAAATTTTGGGTTCTTCAATTACAACCACCTAATTAATCTAGTTAATTTTCATTTCACCACTTTTTCCACAAATTCTAACCACCAAGGGTTGCAATTCCTAAGCAATTGGGACACAATCACAATAATAATGTTCAAAAGAATTCTTTAATATTTATGTTGTTGGATTTAAACCACTTTGGAGTTACTCACAATCTACATTGAAAGTTGCAATCCTTACAAACTCTACATAGTCAATGCCAATTGACAAATTTTCCTTTGACCAGTTCTACTTGTTATAGCAAAGTGAATCCCAAATGTAAGAGTTTGTTTTGATATCACTTCATTTCATATCTGTTGATTTAAATGATGCAACAAAAAGAAAGAAAAAATATTGGTATTCAACAAGGAAGCTCATAAACTAACATGAAATTTCAACATGTAGCTTTGGAAAGCCCAAGAAAAAGAGTTGTGCAAAACAAGTTCAATCATAAAATCAAGAGGACGCACCACATGGGTGCCTTGTCTAGAGCTTGAAGGAGTATTTCCTGTTTGCTGATT
>Ga0116231_10005412_pt1 | contig 25184 bp, 17 predicted proteins | sample S1TSphgellanicum_2_FD_89695 | JGI IMG/M metagenome (GOLD analysis project Ga0116231, IMG submission 89695) | Host-associated microbial communities from peat moss isolated from Minnesota, USA - S1T2_Fd - Sphagnum magellanicum MG | ecosystem: Host-associated > Plants > Peat moss > Unclassified... | reverse complement strand
TTAAAATATTAAAAAAAAAAAAATTTATCAAATTTTTTTTATATATTATTTTTTTTTTTTTTTTTTAAAAAAATATAAAAAAAAAAAAAAAAAAAAAAAAAAAAAAAAAAAAAAAAAAAAAGGAAAAAGAAGAAGGAAAAGGGAAATATATATATATATATATATAAGAGTTTTTAATGAGGTTTTTTTGTTTTGTGGATTTTCTTATTCCTTGTTGTAAAAGACTAAGTTATTTTTGGTGGAATGTATTTTGAAAGCTAAAAGGTAAGCTACCATTTGATTCAATTTAAGCACAAGTTCATGTTCCAATCAATTTTTATGGTTCTATGTTCAAATAACTCTATTCCATTTTGAGGATCAACTATAAAAAATGCAATAGCAATAATTAAATCTCTAAAGGAACGGCAAAGATGTGTGTGTTAATGTTTTCTCAAGGACAAGATAAAGACACAACTTGGAGAAGATTGCAAAATTCGATAAACAAAGAACTTGGCAATGAATAAACATTAAATGATTTATTTTTTGAACAAAGTATGATGCACACTAAATATGGATTGAACTCAAGTACAAAAGTCACAACTTGCATTAACAAGATTGCAAGGAGGTGCTTTTTGGACTTTTTCTTATACTATCCAAAGAAAATTTTTAACGATCATTAATCTTTTGGAAAGTTCCACCAATTTAACCTTCTGTAAGTTTCTATTAAATAATATTTTTTAAAAATTCATCAAATATGTCTTCTAAAAACTTTCGTTAATTTATTTATTCATAAATTACATTTTCTAGAAGCTTCTAAACATATTTTTTCATACATCTCTTTTAAGAAATTTAAGCATTTTAAAAAATCTTTCTAAAAAATCCAAAAAAAATCCTTGCAATTTATTGTCTATGACACATTGTTGATGCATGATCAATTCACCATAATAAAGCAAATAGCAAAATCATTGTTAAGGATTGATGACTTCAAGTTAAAGTTCAAGCCTAAAGATAAGTTCACCAGATCAAACATTTATCATAACAAAATTGTAGAATTCTTTATTCTTGATTTTGGTTTTCAAAGAAACCTTTCATGTTATGGAGATTGGTGGGGTCTATTTGTTTCATTTACCGTGTTATGGAATGGTCTAATGTTTAACTTTTTGTTTATTTTTTTTCCACATCTTTTGATGAATCATGAATTTTTATGTAATCAAACATTGTCCTCCTCACAATCTTACATTTTTCCTATATCTTGACTTCTCTCACAATGATTATGTGAATTTGTGCAAAGTGTGGCACTTGTCTTCTTTTGCAAATTTCTTATAGGCCTTTCTTCAATCATGGGTTTTTATCACTTTGGTTTACAATGTGTGTGTTCAGTTTTCCACTTGATTTAACTTGTCTTAATATTTGACTTGAAATTTGATAGATCAACTTTCGAGTTTCCTTGTACTTTCATGAGCAAGTTAAGAATGGAATTAAAGAGGGTCCCATATGCTAGATGTAGGTCTTAGTGTTATTTTTTGGGACATAGGGATATGCATCTAGGTTCTTCTCCATGTTTGATGGGGAAATTAATTAATGATTTAATTTCACTACTAATAAGAAGGTGGGAAGCAAATTTATGAAATATTGCCCAACTTTACTTTGGAAAAACACTATGAAATGGGAGAAATGGTAATGAAGAAAAAGGAAGGAACAAAAGTCATATTTTATTACTCACTACCAAATTTTTAATAACAAATGCAAGTAAAATACATTTTCACTTACTAATGGTGATAAGTAAAAAATCAACAACGAAAAATTGAAAGGATGGGAGTTGAATCCAAATGTAATATAGGGAGTCCGAAGGTCTTTAAATAATGGAATCAAATTGAATTGTAACCAAGCCCACCACTATCACTCGATTTTTAAAATGGAAATCATTCAACTTTTAATGGAAAATGTAACCAATTTCACTATTGTTACTTAAATCCAATTGTACTAAAAATGTGACTAAACCAATAGTTGATGATTTTGGGATTGGGTATTTAACAATTCTAATTTTCAATAATTACTAACAAAATATGCAATACCTACATTTGGGTGCAAAAATATGGGCTAGTATTTTGGATTGAACATGTAATACCTATGTTTGGGTAGGAATATATGCATTGGTTGTCATAAATGTTTGTTGTTTCCCTAGTTGTAAATATATTGCCTATTTTTAGATTAAATTAAGTATTTATTGTTTAATTAAATTAAGTACATCATGCATAAAATGGTCAAAAATGATAGTAAAATTTTGGAACTAATGTCAAAAACTTGCATGTGATTACAATACCTATATTTGGGGGTACTCATTAGGGGCTTGAATAAAATAATTATCAATAGGTGTTTTCGTAATACCTACATTTTCTATTATACTTTCATTGGTTGATATTGTTAATGTTAAGTAGGTACAAGGATGGGTAGACATGTAATTAGGTAGGGTGGATATGTAACTAGGTGCCAAGATGTAAGATAATATGTAGTTGAGGTCAAAGGTCGAAAAATACTAATGAAAAATAAACAAGGAAAAAAATATGAAATGTTAACACCAAAAAGTTTGGTTGTGGTACCAAAGTAATTAACATAGGTTCAATAATAAAAAGAAAAATCCCAACCCATCACTAAAAGAAATCTTATATTATGCAACCATTCAATTTGTGACTCTATGTAACTAATTGCCAAAGTAATCACAACTTGGTTACCATTATGTGGTGTACTTATACTTTTGATGTACATTATAGTGTTTTGAAATATATTAGGATATATTTATAGATTTAGTTGTATTTAGGGCATGCCAAATACAAATTTTGCATATATTGTGGGTGGGTTAAGTAAGCTAGGAAAATAGTTAAGTAATTAAGTAGATGAATAGGTAGGAAGGTATGCAAGAAGGTAATTAGGCTAAGTCAATTATTTGTAAGCAAGTTAGGTTCATAACAAAAGAAGATTTTAGTTATTGACTATTTATTGTACTTAATATATATTACTTTAATTAATATAAATAATCATTAATAAGTTGATAATTAATTTTAATATTAATTTAGTATTAACTATAAAATATTACTTAATATATTATTATATAATTATTAGATAAATAATTATTTAATTAATTGAAATATAAAATTAATTGCTAATAACCATTAACTTTTTCATATTTAATTAATTATTAATGAATTTATATACATTTTAGGATTGAAATCAAAGGTTGTTCTTAATTACGAATGTTATTTGAATAAGCATCATAGGTACATAGGTAAGGAATGTATGCGATTCCTATGTAGGTAGGTAATTATTAATGTAATCAGGTAAGCATGATAGGTAACTAAGTAGGAATTAAGTGGCCACTATGTACATAGGTAGGCAAAATGATAAGGTATTTGGTTGGTACTAAGTAGGTAGATACATTGGTATGTTTAGTACCAATGTTGTATCGATACATAGGGTGCACCTAGGTATTAGGATTCGTAAGAGTATTGATATTAAGTCTAACATATTTGTTTAGTATGATGTGAACCAATACTAACTTTATATTAACACCAATTTGGTATGAAACTTGAAATATGTTATATTTACACCAACTTCAATACCAAGTTCACATACACCAAGCAAAAATTAGGATTGGGCCTGATATATACCAATACCCAACTAATCTGAAAATTTTAAAATAAACTTAATATTGTTACCTAAAAGGTATGGAAAAAAAAACTTAACATTAAGACTAATCTAATATGTTCAAAAGATGATACCAATACAACATTAGTTAATACATAATAGGAATATTAACTAGTGTTGGGTGGACATCAATTTGTTTTATATGCACCAATTTTAGTTTTTTAAATAGTTTTTAAGAATTAAGTCAAATCTTAAATTCATTTGTAATTTTTTCCATACCAATATTCGTCATGGATATCAAAATTTTATTTTAAAAATCAAAATTTGGGTTTCACCTTTCCGAATATCCTAAAAAATAATATTAGTTAAATATTCAAAAAAAATCTTTTGGATAACAATGTTCAAGAATTGTATGACAAAACATTAGAGAAAAAACATGGATTTTCAAAGATCTCCAAGTTGATTAATTGGTTTGATTTTACTAGTGAAAGTTCATTTTGACTAAAGGTTTACCATATGAATGGACATTATAGTTATTGATTGATCAATTTGATTAGTGATGACCCATTTGACAAGTAGTCAAATGGGACATTTAAACAAGTTGGAAAAAAATGATATCTTTGGTAAGTTGGACAAATATAGAATGCATCTTTGTTCAAGATATTGGTTTCTAGTTAAATAAGATATTTCGTCAAGTTGGATGAACAAAAATGACACCATACCTACATACCATAGTATCCTACCTACCTACTTAATACTTCGTTGGATAGGTGGGTAGGTAGGTACCTAGGTCCTACGTAGGGACTTAATTATTACCTATTATGATACCTATTTAATTACATAGGTAGGTACCCTATGTACTTACCTACCTAGGTGTTGTAGATATTTAGATCATTTTAAGCTAGTTATTGTGGTAAATAGGTAGGTGGGTAAATTAAATTTAGGTTAAATTAATAGATAATTAGATGGCCAATACACCTCTTACCTAATAAGTTATTTAAACTATTTATTAATTAGCATCATTACTTACATAAATCTATTATATATAATGTAAGATATCAATTTTAAAAATGGACAAATTTGCATGTATTTAGTTATTTTTGGACTAAATTATTAACTTTAGACTTTTACAACTTGGTGGTTAGAATCAAGTTTTCTATTGAATTTCACACAAAACATTGAAAACATCTATTTGTTGGATCATTTAGTGCTTGAAAAAACATTATTAATATATGTTGTTACTTCACATGGTGGCCCCCAAATCAAAGTTTTTTTTCCAATTTTTTAATTTTCAAATGGTCAAATTTTGTTAATTTTGAACTTTTTGTAAGTCCAAGATTAATTAAATACACAATAAAATTTAAGTTATGAAGTTGTAGTCCATTGGTAAGGACTTGGTTTATCATCATGGAGTGAGGGGTTCAATTTTTAATACTTGTAACTTATATTCATGTTTAGGGGATTAAATTACGTTAGTTAAGTTTGGTAGTTAAATTAGGTTACCACCTAACTACTTATCTTTCTGACCTACCTACCATTTTAATTTCATTTCTTAAAATCAAAATTTTAAAATATATATTTTAATTTGATTAGTCAAAATGACCCCAAAAAAATGGGCACCTAATCACCACACATTATTTAAATGGAATTTTTTTGACAGAAAATTCCAATCAAAGAAACCATGTTTTTTACTAATGAAACCTATATACAAAAAGATGAAATTATAGATTACAAATTATATGTCCACAAGTTCATCTTGCTCAAACTCACCTTCATATTCTTATAACTTTCTTTTTTTAAAACATTAGTTTCAATTTGCTTGATCAAGTTAAAAGGTAAAGAATAACCCACCCTAACTCGTTGTCTCATTCATTAGTCCCATTAGTCATTTTAGAACTATCAAGACAAGCCGAATCTTTATCATTCAATTGATTTGCCATAATTTCAGATTCAACACAAGGTGAAATACATGGTGGCATTTCAACAACATTGGAAAAAAGACCATCTATCATAATCTTCTAACATATGAACAATTTGTTCTCAACCAATTAGAAAAAAATCCAACCTTAGGTCCAACATTAAAATAACATGTTATGCGCATTTATTTTTCATATTTCATTAGGAATGAAAGAAAACCATCTAAAACATCACATACTTGCTTCATGATGTTCAAAGCAAGAATAGACAACTCCAAAGCCATAGCCATATTATCTTCCATCAAATTAGCTATAGAAGGTGTCATTCCAAATTCTTCTTTTAGTTTCAAGGCCATGGTATTTGTTACATGCAAGGCATAAAAAATAACCAATGCACACCAAATTGGTTAAGCACACAAGTACTCACAACCAAAGAAAGGATATCAACAATGATTTTAGAAACATCACAAGTTAGAAGTGGAAGCATATAACTAATAATCCTCACTGATGTTTGGTAACTGTAATATAAAATTAATTGTTGCTTTGAATTGCAATGCTTCTTGGAACAATATGATCTTACTTGAAAACCAACATGAAAAAATCAAGTACAACAAAATAATATGCAAATTCCACAAACAAGAAAACTTTCACAAACAAAAACAAAAAACACAATGTTTAAAAACAAAACTTCAATAGAATGTTCAATTTTCTTGGCCTCAAACCAACTTCAATGCAAGGCTTGTTCCATTCCTATCAATTTTCACCAAATTTCTTTGGCCAATTGAATCATTATTATAAATTTATGTGGGAAGACTTTATGGAAGCATGTTTAAGGGCCTTATAAACTTTGTCATCGTTAGTGACATATTAGTAACCTTTGGAAAAAACACATCCAAAACATATTCCTTGAAGCTCGGTCTCCTCCAAGACTAAAATTTCACATTTCATAACAAACTTTGGAACACTTGTCATTGTGTTCAAATTTGAACCCTCGTCTTTAACATATGTTATAATCTTATTTCTCAAGCCATAGTTTTCCAAAAGATTGTTCAATTTCTTTTTGCCAATGCATGGTTTGTAATCTCAAAAACCTCAAAATAACCAAAAGTTACATACATTATAAAAAATATTGGGTTATACAACCATTTTATTTACAATTATGTGTCAAGGTTCAATTCTTGTTGCCTATAAATTTGTATTTGGAATTTTCAACATAAAGTGTGGATAATTTATTTTTTATTGGTAAAATGAAAAATAATTTAATTTATGCCAAAACTGCCTATGTATTATGGTACACAAGTAGAGACCAACAATTTACTTGGATGAGTGAAAACAACATAAGAATGTGGTGAGACTGGTAAGGCCTAGTTTCTGTATACTGTAAACTTAGCATCCACCAGTGCATCATCCATTGAAAACCTGTTTATGGCTCATTGTGGATGAATTGCAACCTTGGTAACCTATCCATCTTAACCCTTTCACTTCCACCTCACACTACCTGGTTAAGTAACTATCAAGGGGGTAAGTACCATAGATCAAGTGGGTAATGGAAGTGGGTATTATATATATATATAGGAAAATAGGTACACTTGATGCCTACTATGTAAATAGATAGTAGGGTTCTGCGGATATCAGAAATGACACCATATCCCCGCCAGTTAGCAGGGTGGTTCTATAATCTCATAACCAATGCTTTCACAAAAACAGAGAACCAGGTCTGGAACATGAGAACAAGTTGCTTTGAAGTCACATGCCACTATTGACATGCGGAAACATTCAACCCTAGACATTTTAATCTACTTTTAGTCGGATTGGAGTAATTGTGCCATAGTGTGAAGCAACAAATGATGCATTATGCCCTATGGTTTATATTACAATCATCAAGGTTTACAAGCATCTTTAGGCATATACACCTAGCACCATGTACAGGGGATTCAGTAGAACTTGGAGGGTAGCAGAAAAGGCATTAGAACATCTCCACTGGTGCTCAGTATGTGACCTTGCCAAAATATTTCTCACATCCATGTTTAGTTATTTACTTTTTACTACCTCACGCATCAAAGTAAAACTAGGACTGCAAATAGGTGGGAGACTACTAATAGCAATGCACTGGAGCAATCAAACTATCTAGCCAATCAACAGCACGTGTTAGGCTTGGCCATGGCCTTTACCAGCATTTGCATCCAATGCCCAACTGCTGGGTCAAAACCATTTTGCTGGGCCATCCAATTTTCTTTGCAGGGCCATACACTCAGCACCCATCGCACTGATCTTAGCCATGCATGGTGAGATCGAGCCACATTGGCGTACTTCCTGAAACACATACCATAGTGATACATTAAAACTCTCAAAATATTTATTATTTTTAGGTATGTGAAAAAAATTTAATTGTCTGGACCCTCAGCAGGAAGACATTTTGTGAGAATAATAAAACTATATCACCACCATGCAGGAGAGTTTTGGGTGGAGTGATTCCCATGAATTCTTTATATTTCTAAGTTTCCATTCATTATTTTTTCTGTGGGACAAACACAACCTGCAGGACCATAAATTGATCAGTGAAGGGGTGTGCAGGAACCAAAAACTGGTCTCCAATAGACTTATCTGTAAAGTCACCTATCCCCTCTGTTTTCACCCCCCTATCCCCTCTTTCAATGGTATCCGCAAAGTAAGAAAATTTTATTAAATCTCAGTATGAAATGCTAAAACCCAGCCTTTAATGCACAACGTTTGAGAGTAATTATAGTATTTGTACAGGTAGGAGCAATGGGAATATATGTAGCAGCAGTGGAGGCGCTCAGAAAATGTTTTTAATTGGTGGAAAAACTAGTTTGGGTCCCCATTATTTCGTTTTGTAAAATTTTCATTCCCAGTTAGGTGTTTGATGCCCTTATTATGCCGAAACTGGCCGTTCTCGCCCCTAATCGCCTGACTTTATGGATAACTTTACTGTTGTGAGAAAGTTATGCAATCTTTTTTTAATTAATTACATTCTTCAGAAAGTGCCAGGTTTAAGGTGTCACTTAGAGATCTAAAAGCAATAGCATAGTCCCAGAAAAATACACTACACAAAACCCTCCTTCTGTGGCTGGATCCATGTTTTTTTGTGAGCTTGTAGCAAATCATGGAGACCATTTAGGCAACCATGCATGATGGGACTATTTTATCATCCTTAGAAATAATCTTTTGTTGCAAAATATGTTTCAGCTAATTACATAACACACTACAACATGTCAATTTCACCATCCTTAGAAATATTATTTTGTCTCAAAATATCTTTGAGTTAATTACAAAACACAACACACTACAACATGTCTATTTCGCCATCCTTAGAAATTTTCTTTTGTCAAAATTATGTCTTTCAGCTAATTTCATAACACATGACAACATGTCTATTTCACCTCATGAGATTGAGCGCCACTACCCTTAATGTAGCACCCACATCTTACATCCACCATGTTGTACTCTTAAGTGAAATCCTAGCCTTCACTTAAACTAGGTGATCAAAGCGACTATACAGCCCAATTGGAAAGTTGGTTTCTAAATTCATTGATTGTAAAACAAGAACCTCACTCATTTTATAAACTCTCATATTTAAGATGGCAAGGCCATTCGCAATACCATTTTTTTTCAAAAAAACTCTATTTTTACATGGCAAGGTTGTTTATAATATCTTCATTTGTTATACAAACATGTAATTCATTTTGAGAACATGAATGCATTATCCTTATTTGATATACAAATAAGTTTTTTTAATGTGAAAATAAATGTTAATGTTCACATAGATCATAAAAAGTAAATGGTGGTATGTGCTACTCTAATTCAAAGGGAAAACCTTTCTAGAATTAGTCTAGAAAAAAAATCATTTCTCTTAGGAATCAAACTTCAATCTAATTTCAATTAATTACATTTCTTATACAAGGGCTTAATTTCTGAAATAGATTTTATTAGGAATAGCAATTTTTATTATCAACTATGAAAATGAACAATATATTGACTTTCAACACTAATCCTCAATATTTGCAAACTTTTCTTTGGTGTTTTCAAATGCTAAAACTTCTTATTCATTTACAGTCACACAAGACAAACCAAAAGATAAAAATGGGGTAAAAGGAGTCACTAGCACTTCCTAAGTCGGTTGCGATTAGTCTTGATGGCTAATGTGGGTATCATGAGATTAGTCAAAAATTCCTAAAACAGTGTTGAACAATGATATTTAAACATGAATGCTTAAACATTGTGTCACAATATTTTTCAAGCACAAAAAACACTAGTTACAAACTTTAAAACGTGCTGAAAGCTATTATATATTTATTGGGTTTTTTCAAATGCTAAATTAACATATTTTTTAAAATTATATAAATTTAATTTCAACATTCTTTTAATTTATGAAACTTGTAAACATGTAAAACAACATTGGTTACCACTGAATTGACTCCTTATAATTTTTACCTCAAATGCTTTTCACAAACAAAGAGATAAACCCATCCTTGGACATTACCACTATGAACATCATACCTTCATTTTGTTGAACTCATTAAACTTTTGTGCATGGAGTATGAACACCAAGATGCATATTAGTAGCAAGGAGCCTCCGAGGCCTGTAAGACTTGAAGTAATATTAGCTTTCAACTAGTATGAATCTAGTAGAGACCTTTGGTAATAGCAACCTTATATCGATTGCAATACCAAATATATATACATACCATGGACTAATAAAGAGTCAATCTTGGACCCAATACTGGGATTGAATTAAAATGAAGTTTTAAAAGATGTACACAATACCAAGGCCCAAGGCCAAGCTAGTATGTCCAAAAGTCCAATACTTAAACCAACATTGGCCATTACCTACTACATCCTTCAAAATAGGAAAGTGTTGTTTTGAGGAGCAAGGAATTTTCAAAATAAGCACCAAGGGAGGTTACTTTCATTTTTTTACAAATGATGTGCAAAAAATATAGGGTGCAACTTATTGAAAAAAAGTTATAATATATAATCTACTTAAATATAAATAGGTGCTTAAAATCTGATTATAAAATATATATATATATATATATATATCTTTAAAAATTTTAATTTTAATATAAAAATTATTTATTATTTCATAGCATACCAAAAAATAGCCCCTCTATTTCACATATTGCATAAAATGTTTTTTTTATATAAAGATTTAACTTCCCTTAGAATAAGCACTCACCTGAGGTGCAACAAAGTGGCATTCATTTCAGGAATGCACTACTCCTACCCAACTCCAAGAGCATTAACCAACAAAAATAAATTGTCACTGGAATCAGCACTCCACTTTTCAAAATACCTGGACCTTAATGGAGAAAAAAATTTCTCTTGGTAACATGCCTTCCAGATACACTAGAAATTTTCCTCATTTTGCAGGCACTAGAAACAAAAGATGCCTGCAAAACATAACATGAGATCACGAAAGAGATCAATCTGAAATTGGCTAGCAACAAGGGATAGCATCTTTCTTTCGACATCAATTCTTTGAATTTGATTTGAACAAATCTGGATATGCTTCAAGAACTTTCTTCACAAAACTTTCTTGTTCCATAAGACATCAATCAGCTTATAGATTCGAATACTTGAAGTTGATGATTGGTTTCATTGTGAATGACTCGAGTACTGGAGTGTTCCTGAGTAGATGTTTGTTGTTCTAGTCTTCTTTTGTTTTTGGTTTCTCCTTGAGGAATTCGGGAAAATCCCTGCTGCTCTGGCAAGATGAAATCTTCAAACATGTCTACAATATGGACCTGAGTTCGAATTTTTCTCAATGTTGAATGATCGACCTCTAGCCTAATGAGAAAGAAAGGATAGCAAAATAGGGAACTAAAGTAGTGTTTGCAAGAGATTTGATCCACACCAACTAATGATACACAAAAAAGACATTTTGTTGCTCATTTGTGAGATCAGTGTGTGAAGAAAGCAGGCTGTTTTTTGAGCAAAGTTTGTGGGTTTGCTGCTGCTGCTCAAGACTTAATATGGTTGCAATTTTGATCAGGAGAGCTTGGTGAAGTAGCCATAGTGACCTGCTTCAGATACCTAGTACTTTGCAGAAACAATAGGAATTTATCCTATGGTATGTCAAATTCACCAAAGGACCAAATCCTTTCAAAGGACTAGGATCCACATACAAAATACCAGCACAGTGCCTTTCATAGCCACCTGATAATATGCTATCTCGCATATGACTGAATATAGGCTAAACCCAATGATCTTTTTCACTGGTGAAATTTTGCCAAATCTCAACCTGAAAAATACAATTTTAACCTATACTGTAATGGATTTTTCATGGACAAATTGGCTCAAATTGTCACATTTCGATGGTTTTTTCTTCCAAATTGCCAGAAGTTTATGATGGGTTCTAGTGATTGTCAGGAATGTCGAAGCATCGTTAAATTTTTCTTACTTTCATATCTGGTATATAGCCAATTTTGGATTCTTTTTCTTTTTCTTTTTGGGTGGATGATAGCCAGTTTGGCTAAATTACAAAATTTCCAAAAACAAACACACTGATCAACAGTCATGCCCATACATTTGTAGTACAGGCAGCTCAGACCATGTATCACAAGGAGAGTTAGTTCCAGTGTTGAGTGGTTCTCTCTTCTTCAAAGAAACAACCAACAGGTATAGCTCCATCACAAAGAGTGCACAAGCATATCCACCAAAAGGTGAGGGGGAAAGGATTTGTTTTAAAGAATACCACCAAAGAGATACCAGGAAAATTGCAATCCAAATACCAAAATCCAGTTGAAGCATCAATAACATCGAAAACCGCAACCCAATTGAAGCATCAATTAAAAAAATTAGACATGCTTCAAGGTCTTAACTGATTGCCAAAATCCAAAATGTAATACACTGGGTTACATGCCCTCCAATTCCACTCAAAAAAAAATCAGAGCAAGTCTTGAAGTTGTTATTAGCCTCACATCCAAAGAATTAACATTCATCAAGGGGTTTTGCAAGATAATCAAGTTGTTATTGATGAATAATTTCAAGCCCCCAACAGATTTTGGATCTCATCACACTTTTCATATGCAACAAACTTAGTTGTTGGATATATGGTCAACATGTTTCAATGTGTAAGTGCTTGAGCTTCCTTCAAGATTATTGGTGCCCAAAACAATCCAATGTGAGTTGTCAGTTGTCATTGCAAGTAACTAATCCAGAGGTTAGATCACTCTGAATTCAGAGTTAACTTGACTCTGTAATTCACTAATTGGCATGATACAATATCAAATAGTGGTTTAGAGAATTCAATTTCATGGTAATGAAGCTTTAACCCTTAACTGACATTTGACCAAAAGAGTCCCGATCCAAAAGTCACACCAACCTTCACAAATGTGCCCAAAAGTTGTGAATTTTGTCAAAAATCTCAAAAATCCAACTCCATTAGAGTTGTACATGACTTCAACCTGAATCCTTCGATTTAAGCAAAGCATAGAATTTGGTTCAGAAATGGAAAATTCCCACCATTGAAAGTTTAGTTTTTAAAGTTTTGGACACGTTTCAGAATTGCAAGTTTTTTTGAAGGATTGCACCAAGATACCATGCTTTATTAACTATAAAAATTCTAAAGTAAATAGAAGGCATCTATATATGAATGATGTGAAAAAAATTACTTTGCAAAATCAAGTTGAGATGAGGAAGAAATGGATGATCAAAATTGGCCATTCATTGTAACTCTACACAAAACCATACAAAATTCATCCATTTTCAGGCAAAAAAAAGTTGACCCATGTTTGAGCCAACTCGTCTGGCATGTTCCCTTGTAACATGGGCAAAGAGCAAAATTTGGAGGTGGAGTTCTTAGATGCTGCCCAAGCTTGAAATAACCTCCCAGTGTGGCTCGAAAAATCTAAATGGGACATTGGAAGTTTAAAAAAGATGCTATGACATGTCCCCTGTACCATAGGGGTGTTAGTTTTTAGCCTCCTACATTGTAGGTAGGAGAAACAATGGGGTGGAGGATCATATTGGTCCCTTGTGATGTTTAAGGATTAAGTTTTTTTTTTCACATTGAAGAGATCACAAATCAATAGATCAAATGGGGTGCCATATATGAGTTCTTGGGTAGAAATTATAAATTAGTTAGTTCTATAATAAGGTTATGTCTATTTTGAAAATAATTTATAATTAATATATGGTATACATTAATCTTGGTATATATATATCACATATGTATTAAAGGAGGTTAAATATTAATTGTTAGTAGGTTAGTAAGTGAACTAGTTCCACTTACACATCATTTATGCAAAAAAATTGATTGCAACAAGTGCAAGGATGACCTATTTTCAAGAAAATAAATCATATGTTCATCATTTGTTTTATACTTTTGTTTGTTAAGTGAATGATTGATGGTTCAAAACATCATATATGTATGCTATTTATTTGGCATGAAATGTAATTTATCCATTCAAGGGAGCACATGGTTGTACTATGTTTTATTACATATTTCAAACCTTTAAAAAAGGAGCCATCATGTGCTCCTTCTTTTTATGAAGTAGTAAAATTAAAATTTTAAATAAATGAAAGGCATCAAAAGTTGGTGCTATATATATATATATATATATATATATATATATATATATATATAATTAAATTTACAATGCCATAAATATGTTCATATTAGCTATTGGTGGTTCTTAGCAAAAAATGATATTCACCCAATGTTGATTTGAACAAAAGTAACTCACACATGATTTTGCAAATCAATCAATATCTAAATTATCAACCATATTCTCACCTTTTAAATGGCCTTCAATATATTTATTCATTGTTGTTTGTCAAGCATGCCAACATTAAAAGTTCACTATGGCATTGAAACGTTGGTTCGTGAAGCTCTCAAGGCCTATTTGCCACAACCAATTCGAACGCCAAAACTTATGCATCCTTCAAATTCAAAAAGAAAATTTGCATCCTATATTAACCATCATATGTGATGAGTTACAAGTTTGTTTGACATTAGAAGAATTAGAAGGATCGGGGGGAAAAAAAAAGCATTTACCTATGAAATTATTGGACACCTCATCAAAACATAAGGTAATGGGTTATAGCTTGTTTGCAATAGTAAAATTATGGTAGTAATTATGTCCTAGAGTTGTTTCCATTAGACAAATTGGACCCTCTAAATTGAAAGGAAGATGGAAAAGAAGGTAGTAGGTTCATATGGGGAAAGGAGGTATGCATGTCCAGCCATGTGTTTTCATATTCAAACAAGTGTCAAGAGCGGTAGCTTTGTACCGAGGTTTGAAGTTGTCAAACATAACTATAAGACTATGAACATGATAGCCCAAGAAATAACACTTGGAGAAGGTGTTGCTTAGTAAAACTTTTAAAAATTACAAGAAAAAGGTTAGTCTTCAATGATTAGCCTTGGGGAAAATTATCTAACCTTCCAACATAACATCAACAAATTACAATGGAAGACAAAAAATAAACTAAGATTCTCAATTATCCATATAGTAGGTAGGAAGGTAGCTACCTTCTAACACACATATATGAGTATCTATGAAAGTTGATGGTCAAACATTCCCTACCACCTTGTTGCTTGCTTGTAATGATGTTGTTACCTTCCATCAAATTGCCTACATATTGGCCTATCATCATGCAATACTTACCCTCCAACAAGCCTCCATATTTGAGAAAGTTATTTGAGGTGTAACCCAAGTAATATTAATTTCAGAATCATAATATTTTACATCAAATTATACTAAATTTTCATCATACTCTAAAAGGGAAAGTAAGGCAAGAGGGAAAACCCATCGGGTGGTATTACTAGGAACCACCTCAAGGAATTCATTAAGCAACCAAAAATGGCCAAGTCATTTTCCTTGGCCCTTTCCTTCAAACATTTTCACAACTATAAATTTTTTTTTCCTCATGTTTATCCATGTTTCATACATTAATATATGCCTTGAAATTTATTTTGGAATTTTAAAAATGAAATTTTTTAACATTTTTATTCTTAATAAAAATGGCCCCTTTAGAAATCAATAACCTTAACTTTGGAAATTTATAAATAAATTATACTTATTCAATTAATTTTTTGATAAAAAACTAAAAATAAAATGACTTCAAAATTACTTTAGGAAAAGAAACCCAAAAACATTTTCAAATGATGTTCCAATTTGTGTTCTTATCAAAAAATTCAAAGAAAGTAACAAGCGTTACATTCTTAAATTTTTTTCTAAATGCAATGATTAAGAACATCAAAGTACATAGTATTTTTAATATTGTTGAAATTTCAAAATCTATGGAACCTAACAAATGTATTCATTAAAAAAAATGAAAATATTTATGTAAGCGTTCCTATGATTTGTTTAAAATTCAATGGGTCCATAAAAATCAAGGTGTGACAGTCCTAGTGGTACCACCCAAAGATGGGTTTGCCTAAAAATAAAGAAAACAAAAAACAAAAATGCCACCACATGAAACACATGTTCTACAATCTCTACACACATTTGCATCTCATACCACATTTTCTCCTGCATTTCTTCAAAGTTCCATACAAAAATCATAGGCCAAATCCATCTCTCAATTCCCTCTTTCACAATGTCCCACCTTCATAGTTTTTTTTCATTTTTTTTTCAAAAATTGTTTTACATTTATAGTTTGGATTTACCTTGTAAACTTTGTTCAAGCATCATCTTAAGCACATCAATGTGATCCCCAACACTTTGGTGTGCTTTTCAACATGGCATTATAATTTTCGCATTGTTTTCAACATGTGGGTGTTCTTTTTGTTTTTAACCCCCAATGTTCCTAACATCTTATTTAGTGAGGTAAGCCCCAATGCTTTCGACACTCCAATGTGTTACCTAAATTTTTCAACATGTTGTTTGATTTTTCTAAATGTTATCCAATGTTTTTTAGTATTCCAAAAATGCATGGCTCCTTTAAAGTTTCGATTCCCAAAGTGAGTGAATCTATTTTAGTCCCACACATTGCATTTGATGTGAGAATGTTTTTTCACCCTCTTTAACTCACTTATTAATTAATGTTTGATTCGTTTTTGACCATATCCTTCTTGTCTTGTCACAACCTAGGTCATAAACCCAAGGCTAGGGTTGTGACAATGTGTGATTATGTTTTTAATTATATGCACATTTGACTACATGTTTTCATAATCCATTCATAGATGTCATGTCTATGAATATGTCATTCACAATTATACCCACATGGATGGCAATTTCACAGCTACATTCTTTTAAAATTTTGCATTTTAACATTCATTATCCATCACACTTTCAATTTGTGACAAATAATCTCAACACATAATTATAAACATGCCCTTCTCAAATTTATGAAATGTTCAAATTTTGACACATGATTTCTTTCTTGTATATTGTTTAAATGAAATGAACTTTGAACAATTTGTAGAGAGATTTCAAATATCTATGCTATAAATTAAACATAATTTACATGATTAATATTTTCATACTAACATTTTCATTTTGACTTAGGCCATGAATCCAAATGTACATGTCTTTGATTTCAAAGGTAATGTAATTGCAAGCAAGACAATTAAATAGACCATAAATTTACCTTGATAATGTACTTATTGAGCCAACAAAAAATAGCATTAAAAAATATTATAAAATAATAATACTTTCATTTTTTTATACTTGAATGATAAAATAAAAAATATTTCTTAATTATTGTGGATTAATTTTCTAGTTTTTCATTGTAAAAGTAATTTGAAAATAGTTTTTTTAAATGCAATTTTAAATTTATGTTTTACAAAATAACATTTGTTTCAAGTATGTTTTAACATGGAAAAAAATGTACAAGTTTTTTTAATTCATTATTTGAATATAATATGATATTTATCCTATATATACATATAAAGATTTCTAATGAAAAAATATTTTTGAATGCCATATTGACAAGTCAATTTCAAAAGTATTTGTTCCCTAGTTTTATTATATAAAGTTCTTCAAATTTTGTAATCAACTTATTATAAATTCAATAGAATGTGCAATGGTTTTGTAATGAAATGTAATTAAATTTTGAATCTACTTTCTTATACTTATGTCAAAAATAGGTTCATTTTTAAACTATCCTTTAATTCATCAATTGTTTTTGGTATATGTTACCATGCTTTCATATAGATTGTTTATTTCACAATGAAACTATTTCACATATATTTTATTCATAAATTTTAATTTTATTTCCATGAATTTAATGTCAATAGTAAATAAACTACATTATTTTCAAATGTTATCAAATTTAATTATGAAAATAAAAAAAAGTTAAATCACATAAATTAATTAAAATAATGTAATGTCATAATCAAGCTCATTTCACATTTGAGATCACATTATCAATTCAATTATTTTGTTTCACAAGTATTTAATTTCAGAACTTAATTTGACTTTTAATTTTTATAATTTCAATGTAATCTATTGTGGCCCAAGTGGAATTAAAATAGAAATTCATGAATTCATTACATATATCATTTTCATTTTTTACTTTTGTCCTTCATATGTATATTATAATTATTTTTTCAGCTTTTCTTTGCTATATTTTTTATTTTTTTAAATTTTTTTGCCAATAGACAATATCATTAATTGTATGTCATATTTCCCTTCAAATTATGTACCAAAATTTATTACATAACATGAAACTTATGTTCAATGTCAATTGCACTAAGGAACCTATTAGTAATGGGCCAAAATAGGGCACTTGAAAGCAATTGAACAAATGAAAACTTTGATTTAAGTAACAAATAAATTGCTCAATATTAATTGACCCTTGTGTAAAAATGACCTAAATACCAAAATTAAAACCTAGGAATCATTCAAACAAGTCAACATGGCATGTCATCAAGTTGATAAAATAATGTACCCTTGTCATGTACTCCTAATAACAAAGGAGGTAGTTGATCGTGCACAAGTGGATGGGGCACATGATTATGCCCGATAAATTTGGGACATAGTTGCAAATATCCTAAACATGGATGGGTTTTGATGTAATACATTACTCAAGCCTCCATGATTCCAAGTTGTTTCATCATCTTGAAGTAAAATTCAATCACAAGTTATAGGTCCCATTACACTGTAATGTTAGTAAAACAATGTTTAGATTTTCAAAAAAAAAATTAGGATCAATATAGGACAAGGATTGCAAAGGAATAAAAATAGGCCATCCATTCTATGACTTACCATTGAACTAAACTTTGCTAATTATGATGGCATTAGAATTCTTTTCACAAATTATATACATAACACAAGTAAATTGTTGGCTAGAATAATACCATTAGAACTCAAGGGTCCATAAACTTAGATGCAAATTAAACAAATATAACATTCACAAATATTTTTTGGTTCACACATTTGTGGAACAAAAAGAAATTAATGAGAATATGAACGATTTAACATGACTATGATATGAAATGTTAAATGTTTGAATTGCCAAGTTTGAACCAACATTATGTCACAAGCACAACCATAAATTGAAACATTTTTTTAAAACATGATGTTAACAACAAAATGCTAGCCATTTATTACCATTTCACTAATCATGACACATTAAATTTAACACCATAGAATGGGCTTGTGTGAACTTTTTTTTAAAGAAAATTGAGGCACCATATAGTGTGTTTATGTTGTGGCTATAGGTCCCACAATTCAAAGTACATATGTGTATTTGGTTAAACATACTCCCCACCTTAATTGTTCATCTGAATGATTTATCATTTATATATTTCAATTGGTAAACGAGGTTTTGCAACTACAATTAAAGGTTCAACCAATGGAGAAGTTACTCCCACATCTTCCATCATATTCATGTCTTCAAGCTTAACATTAGGCTTTAAAGACCAGTCAAATGCATGAAGAATTGTTGCAAGACCACATTGCACCATGAGTTGTGCCAAATCCAAACCAGGGCATCGTCGACGACCTGATCCAAATGACAATAAGTTGTAATTTGATCCTCCAATATTGATATCCAAACCAAAAACTCGATCAGGATCAAACTTTAGAGGCCTTTTCCATACCTTAGGATCATGGCCAATAGCCCATACGTTCACTAATACAATTGTATTTACAGGAATCTTATAGTTCAAAACTTGAGTGTCTTTACTAGTAAGGTGAGGGACTGCCAATGGAACTATAGGGTGTAAATGGAAATTTTCATTGATAATGGCTTGCAAATAAGGTAAATTAGGAAGATCTGACTCAAACACTCGCCTATTCTTACCCACAACTCTATCAAGTTCTTCTTGTGCCCTTTTCATAATTTCAGGATGGAGGATGAGTTCAAGTAATGCCCATTCCAAGGTGAATGCACTTGAATTTGTTCCTCCTTCAAGCATATCTTGTCATATGAAAACAACAAACATTCAATGAATTCATAAAATACATGATAGAATGTTAATGAACATAAGGAACATAATTTCAAATCTACATACATTTTGTTAAAATGAATAGAATGTAATGTTATGAACATACCGACAAAACTTCCATCATGGATTTGTCATCAAGTTTTTTGTCAAGATTTAGCAAAATTTCAACAAAATTTGCCATAGTGGATTCAACAATTGTTTTGTTGCCCTTTCGGTATTCTTTCAAAATGTTTGAAAGACTAATGTCAATTCGAGTTTTTAGGCGCTTCATGTGTCTTTCAAGACCTTGCAAGTCAAATGGTTTTAAAATTGGTATGAGTTTACTAAAATTGAATTTTCCAACGACCGTCATCATTTCTGAATAAGATTTGAAATAATCATCAAAATCATTTCCAAGGATGTCATTTGATTTGAAAGGGCGTTCTCCAAATAACATTCGACAAATGTTATTCCTAGTTAGTTGAAGAAAAATAGGCCTCATTTCCACAAATTTCCCTCCTTGGCTACATTTGGCAATGTTCTCCACCATACATGCCATCTCATGTTGGCGCCCAGGTTGAAAACTGTTGAGCCTTGCTTGTGTGAAAAGTTCTGTAGCACATATTTTATGTAATAGGCGCCAATGATCCCCATATTCTGAAAACCCAATGCTAGACCAATCAAAACCTGCATATTTGCCTGCAAGCATACGAGGCCTAGATGCAAAGTCTCCATCATGGATCTTTAACACCTCCATGGCCATATCAGCATTTGAAACTATGATGTAATCCATACATCCCAAGCGCAAATACATAATTGGTCCGTATTTTTTTGCAAGATTTTCCATGGAACGACGTGGGATTTTACCCAAATAGAATAAAGATCCAACAATGGGCCAACATGGTGGTCCAGGGGGTCGAGATGTCACCTTTGGAACAAGCCATCTAAGATAGAATAACAAATTGATTGCAACAAGAATTAAAATTCCGAACCAAGAATTGAACACAAATTCCATGTTTAAACTAGAAGGATACAAAAGATTGCCTTGAAGATTGTTTGACAATGATAGGTAAAAATAATGGTTGTTCAACAATGATGTCCTTCTACACTCTTCAATCGTGAAGGTCAAAATCATGAATTGTTCCAACAAGGCTAATTGCTATATGACATACATGGTGTTCATCTTGGTGTTGATGCACAATTGTATTCTATTGAGTTGAACATGAATACACTCTGTAACAACCTAAAGAACATTCAAACATGACAACCAAAAAACAAATGTTGAAAATTAATTTGTAGCTTGAAGAGAACCCTTTGGATCAAGGTAAGGTTGATGTTGAGTGGCAATCACCCAATGCAAAGCACTATTTATTCAACTAGATTGGACAATTGAAACTTCAAGGGATTCTATATAACCACTGCTCAACTTGACACTTCTAGTAGATTGAAAAAGGTCAAAATAGTTACTCAATGAAAAGCAAAAAGAATCAAATATTTAATGAGAATTTTTTAAAAAGGATAAGAACTGCAACCAAAACAAACAAACAAAAATTCATAAAGCAAGGGTATTTTAACATCATGTTTTGTTGTGATTGGACAATTGCCAAAGAGTGAGAATCACTAATCACCCAAATTTAGCCAGGGCTTATCCAACGAGCACTTTGTAGGACTCATTGTCCACCATGCAAACAGGACCTCCAAAAGTAAGGCTTTTTGCACATCAAAACAATAAAATAATCAAACTTGGATACATTTAACAAGGATGGGAACATTTTCTAGTCAAAAGAAAAACACTTGTTCACACTTAAAAGGAAAGATATTTGCCTACAAATATCTTCAAGATATTGCTTCTTTCAATTTCTTCGTGGTGACTCATATAGACCATTACTATATTTAATGCTTTACAGGTCCATGCCATCAAAAGTGGAAATAGTCAATCACCCAATATACAAGGTATGGTTTGCAAAAAAGTTGTAATTCAAACAAATGAAACTTTCTGGGACTCGTGTGTTCAATGTGAACCAAAAAAGACAAGAAAGTATGATACATCGAGTTTTAGTACACACTAATGTGGGCCTGTGCCATTGGCCAAAGTGTTACCATGTCCTCAACTGATTTTTCCTTCAAAACCTGGTTTTTTGGAATTTATTTGAATTTTCAGTGGCAGAAATCACAATATCTCCCACATTCTGAATCCAAATCCATTAAATCCTGCTCATCAAGATCTTTCCAAGCACACCAAAGGCACAATCCAATTCCTTGGAAATTTTCAGCTACGATTTAATTTAATTTTCAGTGAAGAAATCATTCAATATTCAAGAACTTTTGTACCGCAAGTCCAAACGTCATGAAACCAATCCCATGCACCAAAGACACCTTTCCATGCACTCCTCCTCGTCCAGAGCTTTCCAAAGACACCAAGAATGAGATCTGAAGCATCCTGGTGCAGTGGATCTCATAAGCACAAACAAAACAAACAAACTACCTTCCTTCATAGATAGATTAAAACACAATATAGCATAATAATTTTTTTAGAATAGAAAAAAATCAAAGATTTTAACAGAATTTCTTTGTCCAATAGGAAGGATGGAAACTTTATTCAACAAAAAATAAAATAAAATAAAATAAAATTCTATGCACTTGAAAAAGACATATCCTCCTACACACTCTTTATGCCACAACCAATTGATTTTCCCTTTAAAAAATGGTGCCATGCAACCAATGAGAAGACGGCGTCATGGAGTGAAAGGGCCTCCCTTTTTGATTTTATTGGGCCATCAATAAAATCACACGGAACAGATTTGAACCATGCAATTTTTTTAATTTTTTTTTTTTTCACTTGGGTGTTGCTGGCAACCCCAGAGGCCACATGGCCCAAAGGCACCGAAGACGGACCTCCTCGGAACTTTTTCTTTTTTTTAAGGACCCAGACATGGGCCCATCTCCAATCTCTCTAGAGCATTGGGCATTAAGAGGCCACATGGCCCAAACGCACGCCACTGATCGAAGGAGGGCCAAGGATTTTTTTTTCTTTTGTTTTTAATTTTAAGGAGCCACACAAGGGCCCATCACCGACCTCTCCCGCCCAATACAAGCACACCCCGTTGGCACCCACTCCCAAAAATGGATGGATGGATGGATAGGCATGCTCCCCTTTTGGGTATTAGTATGGCTTTTGTCGTTGACTCAAGTGTGAATAGGATTATCGCTCAAGTGTGAGTTGACCCAAGTGTGAATAGGATTATTGCTCGAAGTGTGAATGGCATTTTGATGGCAAAGCTTGATTGTCAAAATACCATTTAAAATTTAAAATTAATTTCCAATAAAATAAATCCCTACTCAAAATCCAATATTTTCCACACCTTAGGTCTAAAAAAATTCAAAATTGCTTTCATTAAATCCTACTCATTGACTTGGCTTTCCAACAATATCACTTGGACCCCACTCAAAATCCTCAATAGCTTTTAGTTTTGGGTTAAATGATTTTTCAATGAAAAAATTTGCTCAATCTTCAATTACTTCTCCACTGCAAGTGGAAACATTATGAACCCAACTTGATGCACCCCTATTACTCATCGAAGGCAGGCTTTCCAACAATACCAAGAGTGCAACAAGAGGCACCATGGTTTGGAAGATTTCAATGTGACAAACAAACTACCTTCCTTCCTTCCTTCATAGAAGGATTTTTTGCTAGCAACTACCAGCACCATATCTATTAATGTGGAAGAAATCTACACATGGTGGAAGATGGTGATGAGAGAGAAATTGGATTTGGGTTGATTCTAGATCATACTTTGCCATTGGTGACAAATGCCCTATGCCATGCCATGTGGATGAAGTTTTTTTGCCATCCATACATGGCCTTCATCCCCTTCGTGTTATTCCTTCCTTCCTTCCTTCCTTATTTAGCATATATTCTTAATAACATAAATATTTTTTTTATAGAAAATGACACACTAAATAACTTAAATCTTAAATTACATTTCATAAACCCCAAATTATACCAAAACATGTGTGCTTATGCTCTTTTTACTCTTGCTTTTGCAATGTGAAAAAAGAGTAAAACAGAGAATAAAAGTGTAATTAATGTTCTCAACCTTTTCTTGGGTAGTATTTTTGTATTTAAAAAAAGACATAAGTACCAAAAGGAAGACATGTATGGATTGTTCTTGCTATGTTACCCTTTCTCCATCTACAAGGAAAAGAGAAGGGAAAAAATGAAGAAGATCCAAGGAAGAAGGAAAAATAAAGGGAAAGCAATTGTATCAATGTAAGCATGATTTTCAAACTCTCTTTTCTTTGTCTTCATTTTGTGTATTTTGTTAATATTCAAAGAAAACTTAAGAAGGAAAAAACCCCAAGAATAACAAATGCATGTACTTAATGATCTGAGTGCATGTAACACTTGATCCATCTACATGGGGAACCAAAGGAGACGGCAAAATAATGTAATGAATGCTCTTTTTTTTTAAAATTCTTTGAATTCTTTTTTCTTTTTGGTAATTTCCAATGTTTCAATTTTTAAAAAATGGATGCCAAAAAAAAATAAAAATCAAAAGGTGAGTTTATGCTCTTCATCTCCTATTCTATTGCATTATTTTGTAAATTTTACTAATACTTTAAAAAAAGGGGTGGGGGGGGGGAGAGAGAAGGAAAGACATGCACTGAACATGCTCTTGATCCAAGTAAAGATCCACCAAAAATTTCCTATTAAATTAGGAAAATGAAGCATCTTTTCGAATATTCAATTTTTTGAAATGGAATCTTCATAATTAATTAATTAATTAATTAATTACTTGGGTGACATGTGGCCAAAGCTACCAAGGGTTTTAGGGCTTTGGGGTTTCGGGTTTTTACATGAACCCTTAAACCCCCTAAACCCATGGCGAGTTTTGTTCTTCCTCAAAGTTCATTTCCAAGAAATATTTGGGAGCTCTAGCAATCATGGTGGCGGATACCAATCGCTTTGAGGAAAATAGTGTTTGTTCTTGCATGGGAGTCTCTTGTCCCTTTGTCATTGTCTCTTCTATATTGGTCTTAGCTGCAGGTGTGCCACCGTGATGGCAAAGACTGGCTGAGCATTTTGCAAACGAGCAACATGTTTTTTGCATAGTTCAAGGTTTGGAATACATCTGAACCAATATTGATCTACCTTTGAATGCCAAAATTCTGGGGCAAAAGGTTTTCCTTTTCGCAGCGTCAAATTGTTTGTCCAAGGTCTTCCAGGTGCTGGACATGATTCTGAGGTTAAGCTGACATTTGCGAGATGATTGTAGGCTTGTGGTAGCTATTCCTTGAGATCATTT
>Ga0116231_10005411_pt1 | contig 25192 bp, 21 predicted proteins | sample S1TSphgellanicum_2_FD_89695 | JGI IMG/M metagenome (GOLD analysis project Ga0116231, IMG submission 89695) | Host-associated microbial communities from peat moss isolated from Minnesota, USA - S1T2_Fd - Sphagnum magellanicum MG | ecosystem: Host-associated > Plants > Peat moss > Unclassified... | reverse complement strand
TTGGAGCCTCGCCTGTGACCCCGCCTTCATCCGGGATGGCCGGACCCTAGGCCGCGGTGGCCTCAAAGCCCATGCGGAGTTGGGCTTCGTCGAGGTTTCGGCCAATGAAGACGAGACGCGACCAACGCCGTTCGCCCTCCTTCCATTCGCGCTGAAGCTCCCCATCCAGGATCATGTGCACCGCCTGGAACACAAGGCGACGGTCCTCGCCTTCGACATCGATGATCCCCTTGGCGCGAAGGATGTCTGGGCCCTGCGCCTGGAGCACCTCATTCAGCCATCGCGTCACCTTCACGCCGTCCACGGGCCGCTCAAGACTGAGCGCCACGCCCTTGATCGACTGATCCTCATGGGCGTGGCCGCCATGGTCGTGATGATCGTGATCGTGATCGTGGTCGTGGTGATGGTCCTCCTCACAGTGCGCATCGTGCACGTGGCCGGGCTCGCCGTGGGCCGGGTTCAGGAACTCAGGATCAAGCTCGGTGATTCTTTTTAGATCAAAAGCGCCGCGGCCAAGGATGCTCTCGAGGGGCACGTTCGCGTTCAGCGCCCGGTGGATCGGAGCTAGGGGGTTAAGCCGGCGGATCCGCCGTTCGACCTCCGCAAGCTCGGCTTCGCCGACGAGATCGGTCTTGTTCAGCACGATCTGGTCGGCGAAGGCGATCTGCTCGACCGCTTCGCGGGAATCGGCCAGGCGCAGCAGAACATGCTTGGCGTCGACCACGGTCGTCACGCTGTCGAGCCTGGTCTTGGCCTTGACCTCGTCATCGACAAAAAAGGTCTGCGCCACAGGGCCAGGATCAGCCAGACCCGTGGTCTCCACGATAATGCCGTCAAAGCCGCCCTTGCGCTTCATCAGCCCAGCGACAATCCGGATCAGATCGCCGCGGACGGTGCAGCAGACGCAGCCGTTGTTCATCTCGAACACCTCCTCGTCGGCGTCCACCACAAGGTCGTTATCGATGCCGATCTCGCCAAACTCGTTGACCACCACCGCATAACGCTTGCCATGCTGCTCGGTCAGGATGCGGTTGAGGAGGGTGGTCTTGCCCGCGCCGAGGTAGCCGGTGAGGACGGTGACCGGAATCTTGAGCTGTTGGTTCATGGCCGCCAATCTGGTGTTTAGGCCTCAGCATTGAAAGGGCGAGCCCGCAGCGTTGCGCGAAGAGCCGTCCGGGCTAAGCTCCACCTATGTCCGAAGCGCCTTCGCCGCAGCTCACCCGAAGCGCCTTTTTTCTGGTGTTCTGCATTTCGATCGTCACGGCCTTCGGCAATACCGGCATGCAATCGCTCCTGCCCGCCATCGGACGGCAGATCGGCATGGACGATCGGCTGGTGGTGTCCATTTTCTCGCTCTCGGCGCTGATCTGGGCCTTCAGCTCCCCCTACTGGGCCCGCCGGTCGGACGTGGTCGGGCGAAAGCCCATGATGCTCCTCGGCATGGCCGGGTTTTCGGTGTCGATGATCTGTTGCGGGAGCGTGGTCTTCGCCGGTCTTGCCCATCTGATCCCGGTGGCGGCGACCTTCGTGCTCTTTCTGCTTTCCAGAGCGATTTTCGGCCTGGTCGGTTCGGCCGCCAACCCTGCAAGCCAGGCCTATGTGGCGGAGCGGACCACACGCGAGGAAAGAACCGAGCAGATGGCGCAGCTCGCCGGCGCCTTTGGCCTCGGCACGGTGACAGGCCCCTTCGTGGCGCCGCTTTTCGTCGTGCCGATCCTGGGCCTCGCCGGGCCGATGTTCGCCTTCGCCGTGATCGCCGCCATCATGCTCTTCGCCCTCTGGCGTTTCCTCCCCGAAAGGCGACAGGCCGAAACACAGGGGCCCGAAGGGAGGGACCCCGACGCGGTAGCGCCTCTCTTGAGGCCGCCGACCAGCGAGGGCGGCGTCACTCCCGAGCCCTCGCGGTTCGAGCCCCGGTTAGGCAAGAAAGGTCCGGGTCTTTGGCGAGACCCGAGGCTGACGCCCTTTTTGGTGTTCGGCTTTATGGTCGCCTCGGCCCAGACCGTGAACGGCCAGACCCTTGGTTTTCTGATCATCGACAAGCTCAAGCTTGAGCCCATGCGCGCGCAGGGCTTTATCGCCGTCTGCATGGGCGCCGGCGCCGCGTCAGGCCTTTTGGCCCAGTGGGGCTTGATCCGGATCTTCCGGATGCAGCCGCGGCACCTGATCCGATGGGGGGCAGGGCTCGCCGCCCTCGCCAACCTGATCATCGCCTTCGCGCCCTCCTATGTGGCCGTGGTCGGAGGCTACGCCCTCGCGTCCCTGGGCTATGGGTTTTGCAGGCCAGGCTATACCGCAGGCGCCTCCTTGAGCGTAGGCTCGGGCGAGCAGGCGCGGGCGGCCGGCGCAATCGCCGCCATCAACGGATCCTCTGTGATCGTAGCGCCCCTCCTCGGCGTCTCGCTCTACAAGGTGTTTCATCCGGCGCCCTATGTCTTGAACGTCATGGTGCTGATCGCTCTCTTGGGCTTTGCCGTAAACAACGCCACCTTGCGCACGGTCGGGTCCGAACCGGCGCGCGACGAGGCTTCGACCCAGGCCCAGCTCGAACGGGTCGAGGAGGGCGGCGGCAGCGTTTGATCCGCGCTCCGCATGGCCCCAGAGATCCTGCCCCTGGAAGCGTCCCGCTCCCTGCCGGCGCCCTCGCGCCCGTCCGCTCAGCCCTTCTTCTTCTTTTTCTTCTTGTCGGGCTTGGACGCTTTGACCTTCGCCGGCTTTTGCGCCTTGGGGGGCTTTTCGGCTTTTTCGGGTTTGTCGGCCTTCGCGGTCTTTTTCTTTTTCTTGTCGATCACAGGCTCGCCCACCAAGCTGGCTTCGCCCGCCTTGGAGAGGACGCTCAGCGCGGTGATGAAGGCGTCGCGCTTACCGGCGGTCAGATAGCCGATCAGACGCGCGTCCGCGTCCGCAACCCTTGGTGCGGTCTCGGCGAGGGCGAGGCGGCCCTTGTCCGCCAGGCGCACGGTCTTGGCGCGGGCGTCGAGGGTTGAGCGTTCTCGCCCGAGATAGCCCTTCTCGATCATGCGCGCGATCATGTCGGCGAGGGTCGACCGGTCGATGCCGGTAGCGCGCACGAGATCGGTCTGGGTGAGGCCTTCGTCGGCCGCGACTGCGGCCAGAACCGCGAACTGGCGCTGGGTCAGACCGGCGCCGACCGCTTCGCTGTAAACGTCCAAGGCGAGCTGAAGCGCCCGGTGGAGCAAATGGCTAGGCGACCGGGCCAGGACGGCGACCGTGGCCTTCTCAGCTTTGGACATCCAGCCCCCCTGGGTCGCGAGCGTCGGATTTCATCCGCACCCGTCTCTTATCCACGCTTTGCGTCGGTTTGACGACAACCTACCATTACTGGGCGAGGGCTCCTACTCTTGGGTCTCGGTGAGCCGCGTCGCCGCGTCGAACGCTTGCGCATCCTTCATCATCATCGGCACCTGGGTGAAGGAGAACAAAAATGCGATGATCAGAAGTCCCGGCATTCGGAACAAGACCCACACCGCATCCGGCTGGGTGCGCCAGACGATCTCGTTCATCAACGCCATGGCGAGGAAGAAGATCCCGAACCGGAAGGTGAGCCGCTTCCAGGTGGGTTCGGTAAGGTGGATCGACTCGTTCATGATCAATCGGATCGGGCTCTTGCCAAGGCAAAGACCGATCAGCATCGCCGCGCCAAGGGCGAGATCGATGAAGGTCGTCTTCATCTTCACAAACCGGGCGTCGTGGAACACAAGCGTAAGGCCCCCGAACACCAGCGCAGCCCCGCCATAGATCAGCGGCAAGGGCGCGATGCGCCGCTCGAGGGCGAAGCCCAGAACAAGGGCGAGGGCCGATGCCCCCACCAGCCACCAGGTCGCCAGCTGGATATCGCCCTTGTGGGGATGGGTGGACAGCCAGGTTACGAAAAACGCGATCATGAAGGTCGCGGCCCCGGAATAATCGACCGCGAGCCGAAGCAGGCTTTTTGTCCGGGAGTTTAGCTCAGCCATCCTCGTTCCTAGCCATGATTGCAGCGCATGTGTTAACGCCGAGGACCTCAGCCCGGCTCCAGGCCCACGAGGGAGCGGGCGAAGGCGCGGGCGTCGAACGGCTGGAGATCCAAAATCCCCTCGCCCACGCCGATCAGCTTGATCGGCGCTGCGCTGGCGGCGGCCACCGGCACCAGCACCCCGCCGCGGGCCGTGCCGTCGAGTTTGGTCATCACAACTCCCGTCACCCGCGCGATCCGGTCGAAGGCTTCGATCTGCGAGAGCGCGTTGCGTCCGACCGTGGCGTCGAGCACGAGCAGGGTCTCGTTCGGATAGCCGGGATCGATCTTCTTCAGGACGCGCACGATCTTGGCCAGCTCATCCATGAGGCCCTGCTTGTTCTGCAAGCGTCCGGCCGTATCGATCAGAAGCACATCAAAGCCTTCGGCGCGGGCTCTAAGGACAGCCTCGTAAGCCAGGGCGGCGGCGTCAGAGCCCGCGGGCTTGGTCACGATCGGCGCCCCGGACCGTTCAGCCCAGATCGAGAGCTGCTCGATCGCGGCGGCGCGGAAGGTGTCGCCGGCGGCGATCATCACCTTGGCGCCCTTAGAGGAAAGATCGGCGGCGATCTTGCCGAGGGTGGTGGTCTTGCCCGATCCGTTGACGCCGATGAACATCACCACAACCGGCCGGGCTTTGATCGCCATCGGGTCGAATCGGCCTTCCCGGTGGGCGATCTCCGAGAAGATCGCCTCGGCGAGACTCTCCTTGACCTCGGTCTCGGTGGCTTCACGCCCGACCCGATCTCTACCGAAGCGTTCGGTGATGCGGCCGGCTGCCGCCGATCCAAGGTCGGCCTCGATCAGCATGGCCTCAAGCTCATCCAGCGTCTCCTGGTCGAGCTTCTTCTTGGTCAGGACGGCCGCAACCTGGCCCGAGAGTTCGCGCGAGGACTTAGAAAGCCCCTTGGTCAGGCGCTGCAGCCAGCCCGTCTCAACGCCGGTCCGGATCGGCGCGACGATGAAGCCATTATCCTGAGTGTCGCTCATCAGCCCTATGTAGCGAGGCTTAAGGTCAGGCGATAGCGCCAAGGGCCCGCCGGTCGTCGTGGCCATGGAGCGTCAGGCGAACGACCCCGCCGATCCCAGCGGAGCCGTCGAAGGCGACCTCCGTGAAATCTTCAGCCCGGGCAAGGCCAGGCCGCTCGACCACCGCAAGAACGGAGCGGCCGATCTGGCGATCAAGATGACGGACCAGGCAGGCCTGGCCGGCGGCGCGCAGGCGTTCGGCCCGCCCCTTCACAACCTCGCGGCCAAGACCCGGCATCCGCGCCGCCGGGGTTCCGGGCCGCGGGCTGAACGGGAAGACGTGCAGATAGGCGAGCCCAGCCTCATGCACGAGGCTGACCGCGTTCTCGAACATGGTTTCCGTTTCGGTGGGAAACCCGGCGATCAGATCAGCGCCGAAGGCGGTGTCCGGACGCACGCGCCTCACCCGGTCGATCAGCTGAAGGGCGTCGGCGCGGCTGTGGCGGCGCTTCATCCGCTTTAAGATCATGTCGTCGCCATGCTGCAAGGACAGGTGAAGGTGGGGCATCAGCCGAGGCTCATCCGCCAGAACCCGCAGAAGGTCAGGATCGATCTCCGCCGCGTCGATCGAGGAGAGACGAAGGCGGGGGAGCTCAGGGACCAGCCGTAAGATCCGTCCGACCAGCTGACCCAAACTCGGCGCGCCAGGAAGGTCTGAGCCCCATGCGGTGATGTCGACGCCGGTCAGCACGACCTCCGCGTAGCCCTCCGCCGCAAGCCGGCGCACCGTCTGCACCACCTCGCCCGCCGGGACCGATCGGGAGTTTCCCCGGCCGAAGGGAATGATGCAGAAGGTGCAGCGATGATCGCAGCCGTTCTGGACCTCCACATAGGCGCGGGCGCGTTCCGTGAGCCGATGGCCCAAAAGAAGATGACCAGCGGTCTCGCGAACCGACATGACGTCGTTGACCCGGACGCGGGCTTCAAAGGCGGAAGGACCATAGGCGCCGGGCGCGCTTTTCAGCCCGTTGCCGAGCACAAGATCGACCTCCTCCATGGCGGCGAAGGCCTCAGGATCGATTTGAGCCGCGCATCCGGTGACCACGATCCGCGCCTGCGGCCGCGCGCGGCGCGCCTTGCGGATTGCCTGGCGCGCCTGCCGGACGGCCTCGCTCGTCACCGCGCAGGTATTGAAGATCACCGCATTGCCGAGCCCGTCGGCTCTGGCGCGCGCCAGAGCCTGATCGCTCTCATAAGCGTTCAGACGGCAGCCGAAGGTGATCACCTCGACGTCGTCAGCGCCCTGATCAAGCGCGGGCGGCGCAGGCATGATCAGGCCGCCGTCAGCCATGGGGCAGGGTTCCGGTAAACTCCACCTCGACCGGCCCGGTCATCAGCACATGATCATCCCCTTGGCGCCAGGTCACTTCGAGCAGGCCGCCGTCGAGGATGATGGCCGCCTCGCGACCGCAAAGGCCGCGCCTGTGCGCCGCCACCAGGGCCGCGCACGCGCCGGTGCCGCAGGCCTTGGTGAGGCCCGCCCCGCGCTCCCAGACCCTGAGGCGGATCAGATCCGGCGCGCGCACCTCGCAAAAGCCCACGTTCACCCCCTCGGGAAACAGGGGGTGGTGTTCGATCATCGGGCCGACGGAGGCGACGGGGGCGGCGTCAGCGTCGGCGACAAAGAACACAACGTGAGGATTGCCCATGGAGACGCAGCCTGGGGTGTGAAGGATCGGCGCGCCAGGCGGCCCGACCTCAAGCTCTATTCCGCGGGTGTCCATCTCCTCGGCCAGGGGGATCTCGTCCCAGGCGAGCCGCGGCGCGCCAAGATCGAGGGTCACCCGGCCATCCCCGGCGCGATCGCCGGCAAGGGTTCGCTCAAGGGTGTGGAAACGGGCGCTGCTCGATCCTTTCGCCTCCATAAGAAGCCAGGCCACGCAGCGGCTGCCATTGCCGCAGGCGCTGACCGCCGCGCCGTCCGCATTCCAGAACCGAACGAGGGGATCCTCGCCCCCGTCGTCGGATAGAGCGATCAGCTGATCAAATCCAATACCCTCGGCCCGATCGGCCCAGGCCCGCACCGCCGTCGCCGTCGGGTTGAAGGCATGGAGCGGCGCCTGGACCACGGCGAAGTCATTGCCGAGGCCGTTCATCTTGACGAAGGGAAGGCCTTTCAGGGCGGCGTTCATGGGCGGGGCTATATAGAGCAAAGCGCCCTCGCGCCAAAGCCGCCTCTGATCGGCTGAATTCCTGAAGAGATTTGGAGCGCTCAGCGAGGCGTTAGGCGAGCCCGTCCCCATCGTCCGCAATCGCCGCGATCGGCTCGTGCTGGTATGGCCGAAGACTTGCGCCGCAAGCGTCGCTGTGCCCCCTCGGCCAACGGGCGCTTCACAACCTAAGACGCTCGCGTCAAGCTCAAGCCCCTATACCCCACGCTTTGAGATCCATCGGGCGACAAGGCTGGGTTTTGGGGGAGGGAATCGAGTTTGAGCGACACAGAGCGTATGCGGCGCCACGACTATGGGCCTGAACATCGTCTCGAGCGGCTCGCCTTCTTCTCCGACGCGGTCTTCGCCATCGCCATCACGCTTCTGGTGATCGAGATCCACGTGCCGCACCTGGAAAAAGGCGCGACCGATGGGGATTGGCTGAAGGCGCTTTGGGATCTTGGCCCAGAATTCGCGGCCTATTGCCTGAGCTTTTACGTGATCGGCGCCCTTTGGATCCGCCATCATAAGACGTTCTCGATGTTGTCGACCTACGACGATCGGCTGATGTGGCCCAATCTCGTCTTCCTGATGTCGATCGCCTTCCTGCCGTTCTCGACCGCACTCGTCACGGTCATGGGCCATAGCCGCGTTCCGTTCCTCTTCTATGACCTATCCCTACTGGCGGCGGGCCTCTTGAAGGTCCGCCTAACCTTGGTGGCGATGAGCCGAGATCTCGTCTCGCCCCATGTAACAGCGCAGGAGATGATCGCTGAACGTCGCGGAAGCTGGATCCTGCCGATCGCCACCCTGGCCGCGCTCGCCTTGGCCTTCGTCGTGCCGCTCTGGAACAATCTCGCCATGTTCCTGATCGCGGTCCTGCGGCGGCTGCCTTACTTCGCCGGAGCGAGGACTTCGGACGATCTCATAGAGCGCGGCACGGCGTCCGCAGAGCCTTAAGACAGGATCGATCGAGGTAAGCGCCCTGAGGAACAATGACCGGACGGTGTGACGTTCTGGACGAACGTGCGCCTCATTGGGCGCCTGGCCCTGGACCAAGGGCTTTGCCGTGGCCGGGACCAGGCCGACGGTTTGGGTTTGATCGTTCGCTACCCTCTACGAATGGAAGGCTTACATTCGATCGTCGGAGCTCGCCCCAACCGTGCCTTTAATCTTCGTGACGACCTATCAACGTGCCCAGAAGCTCCAGTGTTGCGCCGCTAGCCCTTCGCGGCGTGGATCGACCAAGGCGGAGCGGAAGGCGGCGCGCAGCGCCGTGAAACCCAGCGCCAGGCGGCTTCACTTCGAGCCGCTCCAAGCTAAGGTAATGCATGATCTGAGGTTCTCCATGCGCCTTCGCCCTGTCCTTCTTTTCGCGTCCATCCTGGCTGCAGCCGCCGGGCTTTCCACCGCTCACTCAGCCCCTGAGCCGCCCGATTGGACGCCGCCCGCCGACCCCTATGTCTGGCTGGAAGCGGTAAACGGCGATCGCGCAACCGCCTGGGTCAAGGCCGAGAACGCCAAGACCCTCGGGGTGCTGGAGAAAGACCCGCGCTTTCAGGGCCTCTATCAGGAGGCCCTCGCCATCGACGAGGCCAAGGACAAGATCGCCTCGCCTGATCTTCTCAACGGGCAGATCTACAACTTCTGGCAGGACAGCGAGCATGTCCACGGCGTCTGGCGCAAAACCAGCGCCGCCGATTACGTCAAGCGGGCGCCCCAGTGGACGACCGTGCTCGACATCGACGCCCTGGCCAAGACCGAAGCCAAGCCCTGGGTGTGGGAGGGCGCCAACTGCCTCGAGCCGAAGGAAAACGACTGCATCCTCAGCCTCTCGGACGGGGGCGAGGATGCGGTCACCGAACGGGAGTTCGACCTTAAGACGCGGACCTTCGTAAGCGGCGGTTTTACGCTTCCCACGTCCAAGCAGGACATCACCTGGGAGGACAAGGACCACCTATTGGTTTCGCGGGACTGGGGTCCTGGAACCATGACCGAAAGCGGCTACGCCTTCATCGTCAAGCGGGTGACGCGGGGCCAGCCCCTGGATCAGGCGGTCGAGGTGTTCCGCGGCAGTCCCAAGGACGTAGCGGTCCGTTCGTTCGACCTGCGCGACGGGGAGGGTCACAGCGCCCTTATGATCGATCAGGGGATCAGCTTCTTCGAAAGCCAGGTCTTCATCCTGACCCCCTCAGGACCAAAGCGCCTCGGCTTGCCGTTGAAGGTCACGCTTGGGGGTATGGTCGATGGCCGAATTCTGGTTCTGCCGAAAGAGGACTGGACCGCAGGCGGCGCGGTCTGGAAGGCTGGGACGCTTCTGGCGGTTGATCTGAAGGCGGTCTTGGCGGACCCGGGGCATCTGAAGCCTCGCCTTGTCTATGCGCCGGGTCCGCGGGAATCGATCGAGGGGGTTTCAACCACCCGCCATCGGCTGATCCTCACGAGCTACGCGAACGTGCGCGGGCGGATGTTTGTCCTTAAGCCCCTCGCCGACGGCGGGTGGTCTCGCCGAACTCTGGCGCTTCCCGACAACAGCGCCCTCGGCGTCGTAACGACCAATCAGAGTTCCGAACGCGCCTTTGTCAGCGCTACAGGCTTTTTGTCCCCGACCACCCTCTACGCCCTTGACGCAGCAGGCGGCGCCCCGACGCTGGTCAAGGCCCTGCCCGCCCGGTTTGACGCCGGCCGCGATGCGGTGGACCAACATGAGGCTGTCTCCACCGACGGGACCAAAATTCCCTATTTCGTCGTGCATCCGAAAGGGATGGCGCTCGACGGTGCAAACCCCACCATCCTCTACGCTTACGGCGGGTTTGAGGTGTCGATGACGCCAAGCTACAATCCCCTGCTCGGCAAGCTCTGGCTTGAGCGCGGCGGGGTCTATGTCCTGGCCAACATCAGAGGCGGCGGCGAATTCGGGCCAGCCTGGCACGAGGCCGGGCTGAAAACCAAGCGGCAGATTATCTACGACGACTTCGCCGCGGTGGCCAAGGACCTGATCGCCCGCCGTATCACCGCGCCCTCCAAGCTCGGCATTCAGGGCGGCTCGAACGGCGGCCTTCTGATGGGTGTGGAATTCACCGAGCACCCGGAGCTATGGCGCGCCGTCGACATCCAGGTGCCGCTCCTCGACATGGTCCGGTTCGAGAAGATCGCCGCCGGCGCCTCCTGGGTCGGCGAATACGGCACAGTGGAGAAGCCCGATGAGCGGGCCTTTCTCCTGAAAATCTCGCCCTACAACAATCTGCATGCCGACACCGTCTATCCAGAGCCTCTGATCTGGACCACGACCAAGGACGACCGGGTCGGCCCTCAGCATGCGCGCAAGTTCGCCGCTCGTCTTGCCGCGCTGAACAAGCCCTACCTGTTCTATGAGGTGACCGAGGGCGGCCACGGCGCCGGCGCCAATCTGAAGGAGCGCGCCCGCACCTCGGCGCTGGAGTATGACTACTTCATTCGCAAGCTGATGGACTGAGGGGGCCTTAGCTGACCGCCGAACAGCTTAGGGCGCGCACAATCAAAATGCAGCGGGCGACCGGCCTGCCGGACACATCCTTGAAGACGCCGCTCCAGCCCCTGGGTCCGCGGTCCATGACGAAGTAGCCGTATTGCTGGAAGGTGAGGGTCTGCGCCTCCAGACCATCGATATAAACCTCGCCCGTGCGGGCCTTCGACGGGTCGAACGGCTCGCCGACATCGCCGCCCGTCCCGATCACGAGCTGCGCCGGACGGGCGGCGCCGAAATTGAAACTTGCGAAGTGATGGATGTGGCCGGACAGGATCAGGGCGACAGCCGAGAGGTCCTTTCCCCGCGCCGCCAGCTGCTCTGTGCGGTTGATCCCGACGCTGAACACGCCGAACGGCCCAAGGCCGAACGCCGGCGCCTCGCCCCAGACCGGGCGGTGGGTGACGATCCAATCCTCAGGGCCCGGCGCGCCGTGCGGCAGGGTTGCGAGCTGGCGGGCCACATAATCGACCTCCCCCGGCGTCGCGTCGCGATCCTCGGCGTTGGCGCTGTCCAGCACATGCACGTTCACCCCGCCGCCGAGGGGCGCCGAGAAGGCCGGGCTCCCGAGGCTGCAATGGGCGGGAAGAGGACCCGCCTCGAGGAGGCGGTCCCAGCCCTTGCCGCCCCGGTTGCAGGCCTCATGGTTGCCCCGGGCGAACACCCAAGGCGCTGCGCTAAGGAGCGGCCGCGCCGGATCGAAAAAGTCGGCCTGCCAGCTCGGCCAGATGTCTCCATGGGGGGAGTTGGCGCATCCCTGATAGGTCGGCGGGCAAGCGGTCTCGCGGTAGTAGTAATCCCCGACGTGGATTACGAGGTCCGGCTTTTCGGCGGCGGCCCGCACCATCAGCTCAGCGAACGGCCACGCTTTAGGATCGTTGCACGCCTGGAGCTTGGGATCGTGGATGCGGCATCCGGTGTCGCCCATCACCACGACGCGGCGGATCTCGCCCGGCGGCGGCGGCGGAAGGGCGTGATCGCCGATGCTCACATGCGCGGCTCCGGTCGGCAGAGCCAGGCTGCAGACCGTCTGGGGAAAGGCCGCGAGGTCGGGCGCCGCACGAACCTGCATGGTTCGTCTCTGGCCATCGATCTCGAGCTCAGGACAGACTGCGCCCTCGACCACAGCCCGGGCCTCGGCCACCCCGCCGTCGACGAGCTCGACCCAGGCAAAAAGGGGTTCGGCCGGACGAGGCTGAGCGCTGAGGGCGCCGCTGGTCATCAGCAGAAAAAAAACGCCCCGCCATACCGGCGCCGCTCGTCCTGCCGCCATCTCGTCCTCACTTGCCAAAGGGTCGCACGGGCCATCCCCTCTGCCAGATCCCGCGCCCCGTTGCCACCGCAGCCCGGGTGGAACAAACAGGGCGGGCCATGCCAACAGGGTCGACATGAACGGGCTGATCGCCTCGGTGCTGCTGCCCCTGCCGCTGAGAGAGGCGTTCGACTATGCGGTGCCCGACGGCTGGGACTTGGCGGTGGGCGACCAGGTCTCAGCGCCCCTGGGCCCCCGCATCCTCCGCGGCGTGGTCACCGCGCTCCGCGACGGGCAGGGCGCCAATCGGCCCTTAAAGCCGATCGCCGCGCGCCTGGAGCACGCCCCCCTCCCCGCTACAACCCTCGCCTTTGTCGAATGGGCGGCGCGCTATGGCTGCCAGCCGCCCGGGGAGGCTCTGGCGATGACCCTCCGCGGCGCAGGGCACGCTCGGCCCCGGCCCGAGCGCCGGCTCGTCCTCACGAAAGTTCGGCCAAGGCGCCCGACGCCGGCCCGCACGCGCGTGATCGCCGCGTTCGAGGGCGCGCAAACCGGTCTGCGCCCGACCGAGGCGGCCGAGCGCGCCGGTGTCTCGGCGGGCGTGATCAAGGCGCTCGCTGACGAGGGGGTGCTGGCGTGGCGCGAGACGGAGCCGCCCGAGCCCTTCGGCGAGCCCGACCCGTCGCGGCCCGGCGCCGGCCTCAATCTTAGCCAGTCGGCCGCCGCCGAGGCCCTCTGCGCCATGATCGGCGAAGGCGGCTTCCACGCGGCCCTCCTGGACGGGGTGACGGGCTCGGGCAAGACGGAGGTCTATCTCGAAGCGGCCGCCTCAGTGCTCGCCGCCGACCCCGCCGCCCAGGTCCTGGTCCTCTTGCCGGAAATCGCCTTGACCCAGGCGGTGATCGCCCGCTTTCACGCGCGCTTCGGCGCCCTGCCTGGGGAGTGGCATTCCGGCGTGCCGCACGGCCTGCGGCGCCAGGTCTGGGACGGAGCGGCCGACGGACGCTGCCGTATTGTGGTCGGCGCCCGTTCAGCCCTTTTTCTTCCGTTCAAACGCCTGCGTCTGATCGTCGTCGATGAGGAGCACGACGGGTCGTTCAAACAGGAGGAGGGGTTCGTCTATCACGCCAGAGACCTTGCGGTGGCGCGGGCCAAGCTTGAGGGCGCAGCCGTGGTCCTGGCCTCGGCCACGCCGTCCCTTGAGAGCCTCTGGAACGCCGAGACCGGCCGCTACCGGTGGCTACGGCTCACCCAAAGGCATGGCCGCGCCGTCATGCCGAGGATCGATCTCGTCGACCTGCGCGAGGCGCCGCCCGAGACCGGACGCTGGCTTTCCAAGCCCCTGGTCGCCGCCATGGCTGAAACCCTCGCCGCGGGCGAGCAGTCTCTGCTCTTCCTTAACCGCCGGGGCTATGCGCCCCTCGTTCTTTGTAAAACCTGCGGAGAGCGGATGACCTCGCCCGACAGCCAGTCCTGGCTGGTTGAGCACCGCTACACCGGCCGCCTGGTCTGTCATTTGACCGGCTGGTCCATGCAAAAGCCCGAGGCCTGTCCCCACTGCGGCGCCAAGAACGCCTTGACGTCCATCGGCCCGGGCGTCGAACGGCTCGAGGAGGAGGCCAGGCGCCGCTTTCCCGAGGCGCGTATCGCTGTGTTTTCCTCCGACACCACGCCGGACGCTGACAGCGCCCGCGCCCTGATCGCGGCCATGACCGCGGGCGAGATCGACATCCTTGTGGCCACCCAGGCGGCCGCCAAGGGCCATAACTTTCCCGGCCTGACCCTCGTCGGCGTCGTGGACGCCGACCTTGGCCTGCGCGGCGGGGACCTGCGCGCCGCTGAACGCACGTTTCAGCTCCTGGCTCAGGCTACGGGACGCGCAGGACGGGCCGAGCGGCCCGGACGGGCGTTGATCCAGACCTATCAGCCCGATCATGCGGTGATGCAGGCGCTCAAGGCCCGCGATCGGGACGCCTTCTTCGCGGCTGAAAGCGAGGCGCGCCAGGCCTCAGGACTGCCGCCCTATGGCCGGCTGGCGGCGGTGATCCTGTCGAGCGCAGATCCAGAGGCGCTTGAGCGCTATGCGCGGGCCTTGGCGGCAGAGGCGCCCAATGGCGAGGGGGTGGAGGTCTATGGACCAGCTGATGCGCCGATCGCCCTCATGAGGGGCCGTCGGCGCAAGCGCTTCTTAGTCCGCGCCGACCGGCGGGTCGATCTTCAGGCCTATCTGACCACCTGGCGGGCCCGGGCCAAACCGCCGAACGCGGTTCGCGTGGAGATCGACGTCGACCCCTATAGCTTCCTTTAATTTACCATATGCGCGGGGGGTTTGTTCAGCTTTCGGAGGTAATGGGAGGACCAAGAAAGCTGGAACTCCCCATGGGCCACCCCGCCGAGAAGGTCATCGAAGACTGGTCAAGCTTTGAGGCGGCGCCCCTGAGCGCGGCCTTCCCCCTGCCGATCACCATGGCGTTTCAACCGATTATCGACATCCATACCGGAGTAGCGTTCGCGCACGAGGCCCTGGTCCGCGGAACGGGCGGAGCGCCGGCCGGCGAGGTCCTTTCCCACGTGACGCCGGGCAATCGCTGGGCCTTCGACCAGGACACACGGCTGATCGCGATCCATCTCGCGGCCCGCCTGGGACTGGCGGCGCCCGGCCAGACCGCCCTTTTGTCGATCAATTTTCTGCCGAACGCCATCGACGATCCGGAGCGGAGCATCCAGCCCGTCCTGCAGGTGGCCGAGGCGGCCGGACTTGCGCCAAGCCGGATCGTGTTTGAGTTCACAGAGCACGAGCCGATCGACCCTGGGCATCTCCAGTCGATCCTCAAAACCTATCGCGCGATGGGGTTTCGCACGGCGATCGACGATTTCGGCGCCGGATATTCCGGGCTGAACCTTCTGTCGCGCTTCCAGCCGGACCTGATGAAGCTCGACATGGGACTGATCCGCTGCATCGATGTCGATCGGGTCAAACGCACCATGGCCATGCATCTGATCAGGCTGGCCTCCGACCTCGGGGTCGCTGTGGTCGCCGAAGGCATAGAAACCTCGGGTGAATACGAAGTCCTGCGCGACCTCGGCGTCAGCCTGCTGCAGGGCTATCTCTTCGCAAAGCCGGCCTTAGAGGCTTTTGCGACCCCCCATTGGCCAGGACGCGCAGTTTGGCAGGCTTCCAGGGCGGCCCGCAATGCGCCCGGCCGGCCGGCCGAGCTTGCGGCGGTTGTACTTAAGCGGCCCTGACGCGGCTGAGCAGGTCTTGCCCGCCGCTTGCGATGGGGCCAGATCGCTGCGCGGGATGCGTGCATCGCCGATTTGAACGACGCTAGTCTGACCCCGGTCTTGATTCGCGTAAGAGGCTGAAATCATGAGGCAGGGCCGGGACCTTGAGTGCACGGGGAGTGTGGGTGGACGTGTTGGGTCAGTCCATGAGGCGGCATGATTAGGAGAGCCTCGACGCCGGCAGTTAGACCGCGATAATCAAACGCTTAGCCTTTGGGCTGCGTTTAGATGGGTTGGTTATGCTGCAACGGACTGCGACAGGCCGTCGTCGATGGGAAAAAGGGGTTAGCTGACCTTGGTAAGGTTCAGTTTGGGCGCGAGCCTTGCCCCTGACGTCGCAGCCTCTGATCTCGTCTGGAAGCCTGGCCCTAAGCGACCTCGCGCCAAGGCGATCGGAACCCGTCGCTTACCATCCTGCCGGAACTCCACCAGGCCGGCCGCCTCAAGCCTGCCGAGCGTACGCGCAAGGCTGGGCTCGGCGCGAACGGTAAGTCGCGCAAGCGCCGCAACCGACTCCGGCTGCCCGTCTCGAATGATTGGGAGCAGGTCGCGGTTCACGCTCTTGGCCGCCGCCATCGTGCCGCAGGCGAACCGTGACGCCACGCCGGTTGTAGCCGCCGATTTCGAAGCCAGACTCCGAAGCCAGACTCCAACGCCCGACCGCGGACCATTTCGATGATCTCCCGCACCGGCTCAGGCGGCCAGGGCTGATCCGGCTCGCGCTTCGACGCGGAGAGGATTTCGCCGATCTTGCTGTCGCCGATCTCGCCGCGCCCCGGCGTATTCAGACGCTTGCGGGCCGCGTGACCCAGGTCTGCAATCTAGGCGCCGACGGGCGGGGCGGTCTGGGCTGGATCAGCGGTCTCGAACGCCCTTTCGGCCGACTCCGACAGGGCGGGCTGGGGGCCTCGACCCTTGAGTTTGACCCCCGGGATCAACAGCGTGGTGGAGATGCCGGCCACCATAACCAAAAGGCTCGCCAGAAAAACGATCTGCATGGCGTGGGTGATGGCGAGCTGAGCCCCAAGGTCGAGCCCCTTGGCCGCAGCCGAATGTCCCGCCCCGCTCGCTGAGCGCAGCACAGACATCTTCTGCAGACTGGCGAGGGACAGGCCCCCATGGCCCCCGGACGACAAGGAGCTGGTAAGAAGGGCGCCGAACACCGCCACGCCGATGGTCGAGCCAATCTGGCGAAAGAACTGCGAGGTCGACGTCGCCACACCGATCTCGTGGGGCTCAACGGCGTTTTGAACCGCGATGGAATAAAGGCTCTGCGCCGGCCCAAGCCCCACGCCGAACACGAACATTCGCCAGGCCACATCCCAGAGGCTCATGTTCGGGTGGATCATCAGAAGCAGCAAAACCCCCGTCAGCATGATCGCCTGGCCGCCGAGCAGGATAGGCTTGAACACAGCGAAACGGGCCACAAGCTGGCCCGAGACCGTCGAGGCGGCGATCAGGCCGATCATCATCGGAAGCATAACAATGCCGGACTGGGCGGGCTCAGCGCCCGCGCCGAGCTGCAGGTAGAGCGGCATGAAGGCCGCAACCCCCATGAAGGACATCGAGACGATGAAGCTCGACACATTGGAGAAGGTGAAGGTGCGGTTGGCGAAGAGCCGCAAGGATAGGATCGGATGGGCCACGCGGGACTCGACCACGATGAACGACGCCAGCCCGAGCACGAAAATCGTCATCGGGATCGCAATCCGGCTCGAGGTGAAGCCATAGCCGGCCCCAAACCAGCTCAGCGCCAGAAGAAGCGGCACAAAGGTGGTCACCACCAAGATGGCCCCGGCGTAGTCCACCGTGCCTGGCACGCGGCGGGTCAGGCGCGGCATCTTCACCGCGATCATGAAGAGCGCGAGCGTGGCCAGGGGCAGGTTGATGTAGAAGATCCAGCGCCAGCCGGCGACGACGAGGGGCCCAAGGTGTGTAGGCCCAAGCTGGGCGAAGAAGCCGCCGATGATCGGGCCGAGGATAGACGCCAGGCCGAAGACTGCGCCGAACAAGCCGCCGAACCGGCCCCGCTCACGCGGGGGGAACATGTCCGCAATAATCGCGAAGGCGGAGGTAAAGAGGGCGCCGCCCCCAAGGCCCTGAAGGGCGCGGAACACGATCAGCTGCACCATGCCGCCGCCCAGAAGGGGCAGACGGCCGAACTCGCCGGCCGCGCCGCAGAGCACCGATCCCACCGTGAAAAGACCGACGCCGGTCAGGAGAATGATCTTGCGGCCGTAGAGATCGGAGAGCTTGCCGTAGATCGGCACCATGACCGTCGAGGCCAGGAGATAGGCGGTCGTCACCCAAGCGTAGAGACTAAGACCCTGCAACTCGGCGATGATCCGCGGCATGGCCGTCCCGACGATGGTCTGGTCGAGCGCCGACAGCAAAAAGACGATCATGAGCCCGATCAGCGTGATGCGGCGTTCGTCGGCCGTGAAGGTCTGCGGTTCGGTCATCAGGGGCGCGGCGGGCGCGGCTTCGGTCATTTAGCCTGTCCTTTCGCGCGCCTGCGGCGGCGCGCCAGCATATTCAGCGCCTCGACGAACCCGGAAAATCCCATCGCGGCGTAGACGTAGCCCCGGGGCACATGAAAGCCCAAACCATCGGCGATCAATAATGCCCCGATCAGCAAAAGAAAGCCCAGGGCCAGCATCACCAGGGTGGGGTTGCTGGCGATGAAGGCCGCCAGCGGACCGGACGCGATCATCATCAAAAGCACAGCCACCACCACCGCCGCCATCATCACCGGCAGTTTGTCGGTCATACCGACCGCGGTCAGGATGCTGTCGATCGAGAACACCATGTCGAGGAGCAGGATCTGCACGATCCCGGCGACCACGCTCAGCCCCACGCCGCCTCCGGCCATCTTGGCGGCCTCCGCCTCGGGATCGACGGCGTCGTGAATCTCGCGCGTCGCCTTCCAGATCAGAAAAAGTCCGCCGCAGATCAGGATCAGGTCGCGCCAGGACAGGCTAAGCCCGAACAGGCTCAAAAGGGGGCGTCGGAGGGTGACGATGAAGGCGATCGACGACAACAAGACGAGCCGCATCACCAGCGCGAGCGCGATCCCGAGCGTCCGCGTCCGACCTCGGCTCTGCGCCGGCAGCCGGTTGGACACGATGGCGACGAACACGAGGTTGTCGACGCCCAACACCACCTCCATGACGATCAAGGTCGCCAGGGCCACCCAGGCGGCTGGATCGGTCACGAGGCGGATCAGAGCGTCCATGATCCGCCTGTTTAGCCGATGGGCGCACAAGAGGCGAACGTCGCCTCAGGGCGAAGCCCTAGGCGAACACGAGCATTTTTGTCGGCGACGCCGGATTTGACCGGGGCGCGCGTCAGGTTGCGATGCGCAAACCCCCATGCTAGGGAGCGCACGGCTTTGAGCGGGAATGGCTTGGGCCGGGCCTTTTCGCGCGCGGTTTCCTCAATTCCGTCAAGCTTTTGACCCCCGCCGCGGCGCGCTCTCGAGTCGTCGGTGGTTCGACGCAATCTTTAGGTGGTTTCAGGCGTGGCGGACGACTCCTCCCGGTTGGCAGATGTGGGCGCGCGCTATGCGCACGCCTTGTTCGAACTTGCCGACGAGGCCAACGCCGTCGCCGCGGCCGAAGCCGACCTTAAGGCCCTTAAGACCATGAGCGCCGAGAGCGTCGATCTGCGCAGGCTGATCGCATCGCCGGCCTTCACCGCCGAGGACAAGGGCAGAGCGTTAAAGGCCATCGCCGACAAGGCCGGCTTTCATGGATTGACCAAAAACTTCCTGGGCCTCCTCGCCGCCAACAACCGCGTTTCGGCCCTGCCCGCGATCATCCGGGCCTTCGATCGGCTGGCGGCGGAGCGTCGGGGGGCCGTCGCCGCCGAGGTGACCACCGCCATCACCCTGACCCAAGCCCAGCACAAGGCCATATCCGCCGCCCTGAAACAGGCCTTCGGCAAGGATCCAGAGATATCCGCCACCGTCGATCCGACCATCCTTGGCGGCCTGAAGATCAAGGTGGGCTCCAAGCTTTTCGACGCCTCCTTAAAATCGCGTCTCGACCAACTCAAGTTCGCCCTCAAAAGAGCGTAAGACAGACCCATGGACATCCGCGCGGCCGAGATCACGGCCATCCTCAAATCGCAAATCGCCAACTTCGGTCAGGAAGCCGATGTCTCCGACGTGGGACAGGTCCTGAGCGTCGGCGACGGAATCGCCCGGGTGTACGGCCTGGACCAGGTCCAGGCGGGCGAGATGGTGTCCTTTCCGAAGGCCGGGGTGAAGGGCATGGCGCTCAACCTCGAACGCGACAATGTGGGCGTCGTGATTTTCGGCCAGGACCAGGAAATCAAGGAGGGCGATGAAGTCCGCCGCCTCGGTGAGATCGTGGACGTGCCCGTGGGCCGGGGCCTCCTCGGCCGCGTGGTCAACCCCCTGGGCGAGCCGATCGACGCCAAGGGCCCTTTGACCGACATCGCCGAGCGCCGCCGAGTGGACGTCAAAGCGCCTGGCATCATTCCCCGTAAGTCCGTGCATGAGCCGGTGCAGACCGGGCTTAAGGCCATCGACACCCTGATCCCGGTCGGGCGCGGCCAACGCGAGCTGATCATCGGCGACCGGCAGACCGGCAAGACCGCGGTGGCGATCGACACCATCTTGAACCAGAAGGCCGTCAACGCCGGGACCGACGAGGGCGCCAAGCTCTATTGCATCTATGTCGCCATCGGCCAGAAGCGCTCCACGGTGGCCAACATCGTGCGCACCCTTGAGGAGCACGGGGCCCTCGAATACACCATCGTGGTTTCCGCGACCGCCTCAGAACCCGCCCCCCTCCAGTTCTTGGCCCCGTTCTCAGGCTGCGCCATGGGCGAGTGGTTCCGCGACAACGGCATGCACGCCCTGATCATCTACGATGACCTCAGCAAACAGGCCGTCGCCTATCGGCAGATGTCCCTCCTGCTCCGTCGTCCGCCGGGCCGTGAAGCCTATCCGGGCGACGTCTTCTATCTGCATAGCCGGCTTTTGGAGCGCGCGGCCAAGCTGAACGAGGACAATGGCTCAGGCTCGCTAACGGCTCTGCCCATCATCGAAACCCAGGCCAACGACGTCTCGGCCTACATTCCCACCAATGTGATCTCGATCACCGACGGCCAGATCTTCCTCGAGACCGACCTCTTCTATCAGGGCATCCGTCCGGCGGTGAACGTCGGCATCTCGGTGTCCCGCGTCGGCTCTTCGGCCCAGATCAAGGCGATGAAGACCGTGGCCGGTCCGATCAAGGGCGAACTCGCCCAGTACCGGGAGATGGCCGCCTTCGCCAAGTTTGGCTCCGACCTCGACGCCTCGACCCAGAAGATGTTGGCGCGCGGCGAACGGTTGACCGAGCTTTTGAAGCAGCCTCAGTACGCGCCGTTCGCGGTGGAAGAACAGGTGGCGGTGATCTACGCCGGCACGCGCGGCTACCTTGATCCGATCCCGACCTCCAAGGTCGGGCCGTTCCAGGATGCGGTGATTTCCAAGCTGAAGACCAGCTACCCGAAATTCCTCGAAGGCATCCGCAAGGAAAAGGCGCTGACGCCGGCCCTTGAGGACCTCCTGAAAGAGGCGCTCGCGGACGTCTCCAGAACCTTCGCCTGAGGCCGGAGGGAAATAGACGGCCATGGCCAGCGTCAAGGAGATGCGCACTCGGATTTCGAGTGTGAAGTCTACGCAGAAGATCACCAAGGCCCTTCAGATGGTGGCGGCGGCGAAGCTTCGCCGGGCCCAGATCCAGGCTGAGGCGGCAAGACCCTACGCCCGGCGGATGGCCTCGGTCATCGCCAATCTCGCCAAGAGTGTTTCGGGCCCCTCCGCGCCCCTGCTTTTGGCGGGCACGGGGAAGGACCAGCGCCACTTGATCGTGGTCGCAGCGTCCGACCGGGGTCTGGCCGGCGGCATCAACGCCAACATCGTACGCGCCGCGCGCGAACGCATCGCCAGCCTGATCGCCCAGGGCAAGGACGTTCGGATCATCACGGTCGGGCGCAAGGCCAGAGACGGCCTTCGCCGCCAGTTCGGCGCGCGGTTTGTGCAAAGCTATGAGCTTGGGCCAAAAGCGCCGGGGTTCGAGCTCGTGCAGCCGATCGCACAAACCATCATCGACCTCTATCTCGGCGGTGAGACCGATGTCGTCACCCTGTTTTATAGCCGCTTCAGATCGGTGATTTCGCAGATCCCGACCTCAAAACAGCTGATCCCCGCGATTGTTGATTCGGCCGAGGACGCCTCATCGCCCGACCTGAAGGGCGGCGTTTACGCCTATGAGCCTGACGAGAGCCAGATTCTCGAAACGCTCTTGCCGCGCAACATCGCCGTCCAACTCCTGGCGGCGGTGCTGGAGAACCAGGCCGGCTTCTTCGCCTCTCAGATGGCCGCTATGGATTCGGCCACGCGCAACGCGGGCGATCTGATCAAGGCCCTCACCATCCAGATGAACCGCACCCGTCAGGCGCAGATCACCAAGGAGCTGATCGAGATCATCTCCGGCGCCGCCGCCGTCTGACCCCGTTCCGAAGAGAAGTCCCATGACCGCCCAGCCCAAGTCCATCAACCCCGCCCCGGTCGCAACCGGCCGCATCAGCCAGGTGATCGGCGCCGTCGTCGACGTGGAGTTCGAGGGCAATCTGCCTTCGATCCTCAGCGCCCTTGAAACCAGCAACATCGACCAGCGCACCGGCCAGGCCGTACGTCTCGTGCTCGAAGTGGCCCAGCACCTCGGCGAGAACGCCGTGCGGACCATCGCGATGGACACCACCGAGGGCCTGGTTCGCGGATCGCCGGTGACCGACACGGGCGGCCCGATCCGCGTGCCGGTGGGACCTGCAACCCTTGGCCGGATCATGAACGTCATCGGCGAACCGATCGACGAAGCGGGCCCGATCGACCAGACCCACACCGCCTCGATCCACCGCGAGGCGCCGTCCTTTGCCGAACAGGCCGGCTCCACCGAGATCCTGGTCACGGGGATCAAGGTGATCGATCTTCTCTGTCCCTACACCAAAGGCGGAAAGATCGGCCTCTTCGGCGGCGCGGGCGTCGGCAAGACCGTGACCATGCAGGAGCTGATCAACAACATCGCCAAAGCCTACGGCGGCTATTCGGTTCTGGCCGGCGTCGGAGAACGCACCCGTGAAGGCAACGACCTCTATCATGAGATGATCGAGTCGAACGTGAACAAGGCGGGCGGCGGCGAGGGCTCCAAGTGCGCGCTCGTTTATGGCCAGATGAATGAGCCCCCGGGGGCGCGCGCGCGCGTGGCCCTGACCGGCCTATCGGTCGCGGAATACTTCCGTGACGAGGAAGGCAAGGACGTCTTGCTGTTCATCGACAACATCTTCCGCTTCACCCAGGCGGGCTCGGAAGTGTCGGCGCTCCTTGGCCGGATTCCGTCAGCGGTGGGTTATCAGCCCACCCTCGCCACCGAGATGGGCAATCTGCAGGAGCGGATCACCTCGACCAACAAGGGCTCGATCACTTCGGTGCAGGCCATCTACGTGCCCGCCGACGATCTGACCGACCCGGCGCCGGCGACCTCCTTCGCCCACCTCGACGCCACCACCGTGCTCAGCCGCGATATCGCCTCTCAGGGCATTTTCCCGGCCATCGATCCTTTGGATTCCACCTCGCGGATTCTCGACCCTCAGGTGATCGGCGATGAACACTACGCCGTCGCCCGTCAGGTGCAGGAGGTGCTGCAGTCCTATAAGGCCCTGAAGGACATCATCGCCATCCTCGGCATGGACGAGCTCTCCGAAGAAGACAAGCTGACCGTGGCCCGGGCGCGAAAGATCCAGCGCTTCTTCAGCCAGCCCTTCCATGTGGCCGAGCAGTTCACCAATACCCCGGGCGAGTTTGTGCCCCTGGCGGACACCATCCGCTCGTTCAAGGCCATCGTCGACGGGGAATACGACCATCTGCCCGAGCAGGCCTTCTTTATGGTCGGCGCCATCGAACAGGCGGTCGCCAAGGGCCAGGCCATGGCGAAGGACGCGTAATTCCGCCGCATTCCTTGCGAAAACTCAAGCTTCCCCGACGCGACCTCCGGTCAGAATTCAGCATGCGTCTGAACATGGCGATGATCACAGGCGTCCTTGTTATGGGCGCCGCGACAGGGGCGCATGCCCTGGTGGATCCGCCCGGCGTCCCGGGGCCCGCGCCTAAGGCCTACATCTCACGGTTCTGCGCATCGGTCGCGCTCAACGACGTGGACCCGATCCTTCTGCGCCAACTCTACTCGGACTGGGGCGCCCATTCGGACGGGGATGTGAAGGCGCAGGCCTTCCGTCCCGATGATCCGGAAACCCCAGGCCAGATGGCTGAGTTCGCCGACAAGGACGCCCCTAAGGCGTTCATCGAGCCCCGTAGAGGCATGTGTTCTTTAGTCTATCAGACCCAGCATGCGCCGCCTTCGGTGATCGCCGAGTTTCGGACCGCGACGATACCTCTGCACAAGGGCTCTGCGCCCACCGGCTGGAAGCGCCTTGCCAGCAAGCGGCTTGGCGGCGGCGGGCCGATCCGATATTTCCTGCCCACGAGCGAGGATGGTCATTTTGGCCTCTGCGCTTCGATCTATGATGACCTCAGACTGCACGACGCCGATCCGGCGACGCTGGTTCGGGTCCAAACCTGTCGCCTCGGCGACGACGAGACCTTCGACAATGGCTAAGTTCCACTTTTCCCTCGTGTCGCCTGAGCGCGAGCTCTACGCCGGCGAGGTCGACCAGGTCGACGCTCCAGGCTCCGAGGGCGATTTCGGCGTGCTGGAGGGGCATGAGCCCTTTATGACCACCCTGCGATCAGGCCAGGTGACGGTGACGATCGGCGGCGGGGCCCGGCGGATCTTCGACATCAAGGGCGGTTTCGCCGATGTGACGCCCGAAAGCTTCACCCTTCTGGCCGAACACGCAAGCGAAGTCGCTACAGCCTAGGTTTTTGGGCTGGAACGCCTACCTCTGGCCTTGCTGGAGACCGGGCATGCCTATCACCAAGACCATCGCCGCCGCCGGGCTTGCCCTCGCTCTATGGGCTGGAGCGGCAAAGGCCGCGCCGCAGCCCGCAACCGTGGCCGATGCGGTGATCCAGGTCGCCGATACGGTCTGCCGCCCCGCAGCCGACACCCAGACGCCGCCCGCGAACTTCGCCGCCTCGGCCGGCTATGCGCTCCAGACCCGCGCGCCGTCAAACCTGCCGGTCGGAGCCAGCGCCGTCGCGACCTGGCGCGCGCCCTCTCCTGAGGGCCAGCTCTATGTGATGAGCGGCGTTTTTACAGAATCGACCACGCCTGGCACCTGCCTCGTCGCCCTCTATGACGCCAGCGCCGCCGGGCTCGCCCAGCGGCTCGGCAGCTTTGTGCTGGGGCTGAAGCGCGGTTTTGTTCTGAACCCGAGCTACAGCATAACCACCAAAGCCATGCGGCTGACCCGCTATGACCGCCGGGTCGGCGACACCCTGCATTCAGTGATGATCATGGAGGCCATCGATCCCAAGCCCGGGTATCCCACCGAGGTGCTCGCCGCCTTTACCGTCGATTACGGCTGGGTGCTGCATCCAGGACGAATTCGTCAGTGACGCATTGAGGCGCGCCCGGCCCCAGTGAAGGCGCTGGGCAATCGCCGTCGTCCTTCAAGCACGGGCTGTTGCGCTGGAGTGATGACCTGAACGTCCGTGGGCCTGGATTTGCAACGGGCGCCGCCGAGGGTTCCCACCGGCTGATCCGCGTTCCGACGGAGACGAGCGCCTTACGCAGACACGTCGCTGAGGTTTTGGCTAAGCCAGGGGCTGCATTACGCTTTCAACTTTCCATCGATCCTCGGCCAGAGCGCTTTGTCGATGTGAACCGCGCCGGCCCCTCTGCCGGCTTGAGAGCGCAGCTCGAAACTGCCCGCCGCGTGGCGGGCGAAGGCGACGCGGCGCGAGCGCCCGTCGAAGCGGC
>Ga0116231_10005410_pt1 | contig 25196 bp, 19 predicted proteins | sample S1TSphgellanicum_2_FD_89695 | JGI IMG/M metagenome (GOLD analysis project Ga0116231, IMG submission 89695) | Host-associated microbial communities from peat moss isolated from Minnesota, USA - S1T2_Fd - Sphagnum magellanicum MG | ecosystem: Host-associated > Plants > Peat moss > Unclassified... | reverse complement strand
TTTAGCCCCCCCCCAAAAACAAAAAAGAAGGTTGGCAGGAAAGTTTACCTGCCCCAGGGGAAAGAAAAAAGGGGCCCCCCCACCCCCCCCTCCCCCCCCCCCCCCCCCTCCCCCAAGAAAAAAAAGGGTGGCTCCTTCACATCATTTCTCGCATCATGCGATTTCTCATTGGTTGCATGGAAATTCTATTCCTAAAATGGGCTGCCACTAGTTTTGACCTGGACTAACAGCCCTTCCTAAGAACACCCTGAGATTGAACCTAAGGATTACAGCATTGCATTTTTTTTGAGTGTTGGGCCCAAAGGAGGAGTGGGAGGAATACTTGCCCCGGTCATCCAATTATTCAAACTTTGCCTGCTCTGATCGTGATGAGTCGTTGAGATGAGGAACGTCTGCCCCGGTTTTTCTGTTTTGATTTACTTCCTTCCTTCTCCTCATCATCTTCTTGTGGGTGATCGACAACTATAGCACAGTCACCTCCAGGAATCATCATACCCACTTGCTGATGAGTATCTGCCAGGTGACATAGAATTGATTTGGAGAGAGGTGACCTTCTGACATGTTGATTGCAATACACCTTGAGTCGAGTGTTGCATTGAGGGCCTAGTTCATGAGATCGTGAAAGATTGTGATTTAGTAGAGGTGTGGGCAATACAATAGCAGTGGAGTTTGGAGAAGGGAGATCAGCAGACTCATGGCCCCGGTTGTTGCTGTATTTGGTGTTTCGTGCTGTTGGCATGATGCTGACCCTTAGACACTTCACTGTCAGGCTCCAAAGTGCTTCCCAGGTGTAATTGATGATCGAGAGGGTGCACAGGAGTGCAATATTCTGCTGCAGCGAAAGCTGTTTTGTACGGTCTCTGGCTGCAGCCTATCGAAGGAAACGAAGGGAGAGAGGAATGGAGATGAATCTGAAGCTGAATCTTGTGATCTTTCAACTTCTTCTGTGGGCCTTTTCTCCCCCACAGATTCCTCCCTAGAAAATTGTTGGCCATGGGCACATGGATTTCTCCTACGTATTGCAGAACAGTTGAAAGAGGCAGCCCCAGAATTGCCACCTCCCAGGACATATTCTGCTATTTTAACTTTCCTCAGAGGTTTTCATGGCAGCCCCAGAATTGCCACCTCCCAGGACATATTCTAAGTCCTCTCTCTCTCTTGTGCTGGGTTGCGCTATCTGGCTTGGCTGCATTAGAGTATCCAAATTTCTGTGAGCAACTACATCCATTTCCTCCATTAGTCGCCTCTTCACTCTGTTAGCCATTCCTTCTACTTCAGCTTCTCTCTTTCTGGTGTCCTTGGCTTTCTCTTCTAACATTTGCATTTCAAGCCGGAATCTTTGACAACCATCCTTCACTCCTCGTACCCCCCTTCGATATATATGTTCCCAAAGCATTTGGGAACTCAATCCCATGATCTTTATCCATGCTCAAGGCATCTCCAATAATATAATCTTCAAAAAATCCTCTGAAAGAAACCAAAATCCTTCAAGATAATAGAACTCTATAATTAATCAATCACAAGTTTCAACAAAAGCCAAAATATCATCATTTCAAAAATCCTCATATAAAAATAGACCTATTATTATTACCTAGGGGGCCAACATCCCTTAAGCTACTATACTCTATTATAATGAATCTAAACACAACAATATCCTTACCTGGGTAGGCAAGGCCAACAAAGACTGAAAATTGGTTGGAGAACTTGGAATCCACAAAGCAACCAACCAGGAACAAACAACCAACATTACCAGAAAGCCACCTTGCACTTTACATATCGCTTCACTAATTTAGGGCTTTTCCCACCCACAGCAGTAAAGTGACCTATGCGATGTATTTGGGATGAAATATAGGAATCAAATGGAGTTTGAAACTTTGTTTGGGCTGCAAAATATGCCCCAGATACAGTGCCCTCCGAGAGAGCAGGTTTAGGAATCCGTGGTAATTGGAAGCCACGAAGCAGCCATCCAGGAACCATCAAAGAACGAACGCTAAACTTACCTGAAAAATGCCCACAAAGGCTGAACTGACGTTTTCCTGACCATGGGCGCAGCAGACCTACACTTTGCTTCCTCACAAATGTGGGTCTCTTCTCTCTTCTCTCTTCCAGAGCTACTGGCTTCCAAGAAGCTTTGCTTCTATATTATAAAACGCACGAGCACATATAAAAGGAAGAAAAGCATCCCGGCATTTTGCATTGCCATCGTTTTCGCACTTTTCTTTTGCAGAGCATTGAGTTCCATCTGAAAGCTCCTTGAGTTCCACAGATTTTGGTATTTGTCCCAGTTCTACGTATAAAAGTACCTGGTTTCTCCATTCAATCTCAACTGTTAAAGTTTTCTTAGCTCACAATTCTTTTTTGCTGAGTTCACGCTCTGAAGAGAATTTTTTCAGCTCTACTTCTGTTTTTTAAGTCTTAGTGACTTCTGTTGCAACAGCAAGATAGTCAATTCCAGGAATCAAAGAATTCCACTGCAAACACTTCTGTTTTTATTTCAATTTCACTTACTTGGGTACTTGGGATTTTGTCTTTGGGTTGATTGATTTTGTGACTATAAGTTCCTTCCCCTATTTGCTATTTTGATTGATTTCTTTCTGCCTTGGTTTTGCTTTGGAGACCCATTTCAGGATCAGAGAGAATATTAGACGCAAGGTGTCATAGTTTTTTTTGCAGCAGAGTGAAAGTTGAAAGTATCAAAGTAATCAACATAGTTGCTACTCATGAATTCAATGGTATTTATTTTGGGGACCACAAGATATGGTCTGCACTGTCCACATCTCTACTCACAGTGCTGTTTATGTGGGTTGCTTACATTGTTGTGGGGGCGGTGGATAAGTTTGTGATTACTCCCATGAGGATCAAGAGAATCATGAATAGCCAGGGTGTGAAAGGACCCTCTTCTCATTTGCTCCTGGGAAACTTGCCTGAAATGACTATGCTTGAGGAGGCAGAAACAAAGAAGGACATGAAGATTGGCGACTATGATATTGTATCTAATGTTCAACCTTTTCATGTCCAGAACTGCCAAGCTTATGGTGTGTTTTTCTTTAAGCTCCAAATTCTCATCCCTCTCGATTCTACTAGGCATTTTCATTTTCTTCTTATCTTGCAATTATGACTAAGGATTGCAGTACTGATTGATCACTAGAATTAGGTTTTGATAGTTTTTGGAAAGAGGAATGAGCATCCACAAGAGGTCTTTTCTACAAGAAACTCAGAATTTACAATTTCATCCAAACCAAATTGTATCACAATAAGATTGGAGTTTTGAGTGCAATGGAGGTTTTGTGAAGTCTTTGTTGTACAATAGCTTTTTGGTAAGGGTTCTAATGTGTCCTTCAATCAAACTTTTGTGATTGTATGGGGGCCAATTTTGTTTGAGCTTGCGAATCTACACATCTCTTCATCATGAAGCATGTAGGTTATAAGTCATGAACCAAAAAAAAAAATTGTATGTTTTGCATGCTAGGAAAAAGTTATTTGTGGTGGTTTGGATGGGAGCCAAGGATCACCATAATAGACCTCAATCTCATTAAACAAGTTTTGCCAAACAAGGATCATGTGTTCACAAAGTCTCAAATGATCTTAAATTTACAATGCCAGTTATTGGAAAAGGGCTGGTGACAACTGATGGAGAGGAATCGGCTCTCCATCGCCAAATTGTGAACCTGGCCTTCCATCATGAAAGGCTCAAGGTACAAACAAAAACAACACTATGAATGTCTTTGACAAATCTCTTGAAAAAATATTTTAAAACTATTATGAACTAAAGCATGGAAAAACAATTAATAGTCCAAAAAAATAAACATGTTCTAGAATGTTAAAATGCCTTTTCTAAGCTATCTCATAAGTATTTAGATTGTGTCATTTGATGATGTTGAAAACATTGATGAGAATCCTTGAAGTTATCCATCCACCAAGCTCAAACTTTAAGTGAATTAGATAGGGCTATGATGTAGTAAAGGGTTTCTCTTTATGGCATTTAGTGTATGTTTAAAAGTAGTTTAGATCGAGATACTAATAGTATAGACATGATGTTTTTGTGCACTCTAACATTGGTATGGATATTATAATTTGCAGGCAATGGTAATACCAATGGAGAAGAGTGCATCATCAATGGCAAATGAATGGGAAAAAAAAATTGAGGGATGGTGGGGGCAATGTGGAGCTTGAAGTGAGTGATTACATGAAACATGTGACTGCTGATATAATTGCACTTACTGCATTTGGGAGTAACTATGAAAAAGGAAAGAAAGTGTTTGAACAAGTTACACTCATCAAAAGTATGGATCAAAGAGATAAACAACAATTTAATGCAATATCAGGATAAAAGTTCCTTTTTAGTCATTCTTATCTCAATCCCCAAATCCTTTTTGCTCATGACTAATCTAATTTGGAAAAGTATATTGTGCATAATTGCATTCTTTTCTAGTTGATTGTATGGATTTGAATGTCTCATTTAGTTGCATCAATATAATGATAATGTTGATGTGTTGGACACCATATGAATTTTAAAAGTTAAATTTATGCTATTTAAATGCAAAATAAATCCTAATTTTCTTATGTAGTTGCATTCTTAACTTTGTTGTTTTGTGTGTTTGTAGTTTCCTTCTAGTTCCATTAAAAATCAAAATAATTTTGGCTCAAATTACAATTTCAAAATCTTTGAAAAAAATTATACAATGATGAAAGGATATGGTGAAAGGGGCCAACATCTCAAATGGAAATGATTTGTTGGGTCTCATGCTTAATGCAACAATAAAAGAAACTACTATCAAAGGTGGAAAGGTCCATTTTTGCATGCAAGCATTAATAGATAATTGCAAGACCTTTTTCATAGCAGGGCATGAAACAACTTCAACTCTTTTCACATGGGCCATGATGTTGTTGGGATCCCATACAATTTGGCAAGAATGTGCTCATGAAGAAGTCATAGAAATATGTGGACATGCTAATCATCCAATTGATGCCAACATGTTCAACAAATTGAAGACAATACTTTGAATCTTTTGTCAACCCATTTGAAGTTTCATTTAATTCACATTTTGGCACAAACTTGATTATTTACAACATGGTTGGATGTGGGTGTAGTTGACTATGATTTTGAATGAGACTCTTCATCTATTTTCACCAATTTCAAATCAAAACAAAGGAGTAGCAATGGACGTGAATTTGGAGGACCTACACATCTCAAAAGGATTGAACTTATATTTTCCTAGGCTCACCATTCACCATGATCCTAAGTTGTGGGGAGCCGATGTACATGAGTTCAAACCAAAAAGATTTGTTGATGGTATTACTAAAGCAAGCAAAAACCCATTTGCTTTTATGCCTTTTTCGTTCGAGCCAAGGTTTTGTGTGGGACAAGGATTTGCTTTGGAGGAAGCAAAATTAGTGTTAGTTGTGATTCTTCAATGATTTCGCTTTCATCTTTCACCAAATTATCGTCAAGCACCACATGACAAGGTGACGGTGAAACCCAAGTATGGATTGCCAATGATATTGGAATGTTTATGATTACTAGATCATGTTGTTGGAAAGTTTGCGACTATTGAAGCTCTCATTGATAATCAATAATTTTTATAAGTTGGACATTCCCAAAATTTTAATTAGGTTTCACATTTTGATAGGTTGAGAATGAATGCAAAAAGTTCAAGTTACATGGAAATAATTATGTTGTAGTACCAAGGAAACAATTATTCTTGGGTAAACCCATCCTTGGGTGATACCACTATGAATTGCATCAAGGAATGGTTAAAAATTTAAAAGTGGCCAAATAATTTTCCTATGCCTTTTCCTTTAAATGTTTTCACAACTATAAAGTTTTTTTTTTCATGTTTATCAATTATATGCCATAATACATGGCTTGAAGTTTCTTTTATAATTTAAAATTTTGAAAATTTTTTTAAATTTATATTCCTAATAATGATGACCCAATCTAGAATCACATTCATTAACTTTGGAAATTCATAACTAAATTATACTTATTCAATTTTTTTCTTAATAAAAAATAAAAATAAAATGACTTCAAAATTACTTTAGGAAAAAAATTCCCAAGAAAATTCCCAAATCATATTTCAAATTTGTGGTTTTGAACAAAAAGTTCAAGCAAAAGAACCAACATTACATTCTTGAAACCTTTTTTAAAATGCAATGATTAAAAACATCAATATACAAAATATTCTTGATATTATTAAAATTTCAAAATATATGGAACCTAATAAATGCATTTTTTATAAAATATTATAAAATATTTATTTAAGTGTTTTCTATGATTTTTAAAAAGTCCAATGGGTTTATTAAAATGAAAGTGCATAATATTCCTAATGGTATCACTCCAAGGATGGGTTTGCTCTCTTGTATTTCATGATGTTAAAAAGTTAAATCTTAATTAAATTTTACTTGAACAAATGCAAATGCAAATTTTTTTGGTTACCCATCTTCTTGGAGATTGTTAAATAGTTGAACTTGAGGGGCAAGTACGACATATATAACAAAATTATGTAGGTAAAACCATCATTATGAATTGGGCAATAAAACCTTCAACTACTTGGTCTAGTTGTTTATAATAATATTTAAAATTCTTCTATACAAAACAAAACACATATAGGTGTGCAACCCCATATTTTTCTTAGTGTATTAGGATTGGAATTTCTATTCAAAGCAATTGAAATGTGTGCAAACAATGTCATTCTTCATAAACATCATTTTGTGGCTAAATTTACAAGAAGGGTCATCAATACATATTATAGTCCACTTGTAATATGCAAGATTGACATGAAGGAGAACATTTGTTTGTGTGCCATAACAACTTCCTTTAAAATTAGGCCATCTTTGATTAGTAAGCCAACTTCCTTAGATGGAAGTTCATCAAGAAGGACCACATGCAATGAAACTTGCAAGAATATTGCCAAAATGAACAAAACTTTGAAGTGTTTAGATTGGTTGTACTTTTTTTAAATGATTATATTGTATCATATTCATCCTCAAAGGCCTCTATCTCCACCCACATTATGGGGCCTAGAATCATTAACCAACATAATAATGCTTGTGCAACATGAGGGATGCATGGACACTGGGTGATAGGAAAAAGCTTTGAACCACGAAGCTCAAATTCAATAGCTAACCACATTGGTTATTTCAATTTTATTTTTCACCCTCCATACTAATAACCAACTAGTTTTTACCTGTAAGTGCCATCAATTAATTTTAGCCATGTATGCGTATATTTACCTAGTAGCCATTCATTTTCATGCCTACATACCTACAAGACCTATCTTTTACAAGATAGGTCACCAAGGTAAATCTTAATGTGATCAATTCAACTGAAAGTTCATCTTCAACTATGTCATATCAAATTTCAAATGGATGGTGTGCTAACTAGTGACCATTACCTAAACATGTCCTTTTCCTAAGGGAGGCCACTTTTCTTTGAATTTAAAAAATATATGAATTAAAATATATAAGGTGCCATATATTGGTTGTTGGGAAAAATATATAATTTAATTAGTTCTATAATAGGGTTTTTTTTTTCAAATTCAATTTATAATTAATACAGGGCATGTGTGAATCCTTGTTTTTTTAATGGCAATTTGTGACCAAATTTCAATTCTTGATAGCATCATGTGATGGGCCTAAAAGGATTTTTAAGACGTGTTTCACCATTATTGTTATTGGATGAACTTGTAGGTTGCAACTTTACATCAATTGAATACACCCAAATAAACAAAATGTTCATCCTTGTAATTAGCAAGGTTGGGAATCCACCCCCCATTTCTTATTGAAACCCTAACCCTAATTGCCCTCAAAAGCTCTAAATGTTTTTGAGAGAAACCAATTCATTTTCACAAGGTTTTCATTGCCTAAATCAATGCCCTATAGTGCAACCTTTTCACCAAACTTAGTGTAAATTGTTTGGATATGCTCCTCTTATAGTTGGGATTCCCTAAATCTTTTTCTTCATGTGCATTTAGTAACTTATGGAAATTGTGGAGGGTATACATCACTACATGTTGTGCTTGAAAGTTGAAACAACCACTTTCAAGTCCCAAGTCCCATTCAAATGCATTCCATTTTATGGTTGTTGTTTGTTTTGTTGAAGTTTTGTGAAGCTTGTGAATATTGTATTATAATATATGTGCTTATGAATTTGCACAAAATGATGGGGACTATGGTCATTTCAATGTTGAATAATGGTGAGATCATGAATCTAAAAGGTGTTGGATGAAATTTGGTTTTGGATTTACAAAATCAAACTCAAAGTAAGTTCATTTAACCATAATCACACCTTGTTTTAAAGTTCATTTTTAGTTTTATTGTTTAAGTTTAAGGTCTAGTGGAGGTCCAAACCATTGTTGTGCATGTAAGTGTAAATCACATCCAAATTTTTTACACTTACACTTATCATGTTGTAGTGTATATATATATTACATTTACACTTACACGAAGCCAATGTAAATATTTCTCAAATACACTTACATGACCTTGTGTAAATGTTTTGGGGCATGTAAGTGTAATTACTAAAATTATTTGTAAAGTCACCTTGTCTTTGGGCCTCCTTACACCCCAAACCCTTCTTTCAAGGGTATCCATAAAATAAAGAAATTTTATTAAAATTGGGAAGGAAATGCTAAAAATCAGCATTTAATGCACAAGGTTCAAAACTAATTCTCACCCTATTAATGATCAAACTCAAGGTTTTTGTGTTGTTTTTCTTACTTTATAGATAAATTTATTATATATCTTTAATGACCAAACCTTTTTGCAAAGTCATATGAATTAGTTATGGGTGTATCTTTTGATGGTTTTTTTTTTGTAATGGGCCATGTAGCTAGCTTATCTTCAAAAACATTATGAAATCTCCTTTCCTCAAGTAAAAATCACATTTTTTACATTGTCATATATTTAAATTGTTTTACATAGCCATGTAAAATCATATATATATATATACATTTTTTATTGGACCACGTAAAATTATATAAATATTTTTATTTTTACACTTACACTTACACTTACATGAAATATAAGTCCCAAACCATTGACACACACAACATTGGTCCAAACCCCTCCATAATGTTTTTGTATGTTCTTTTGGTTTTTTGAATACTGATTTTTTTACAATCAAGTTTCCTTTTTTTTGGTTTTTAGACTTGTTGTTTGTTTGAACACTACTACAAACTATGGATGCAATCCATTAGACCATGTATTTAATTAATTTTGAACTTTTGAAAATTCTAGAATTAAGAATTGACCATTTGGAAATTGGAAAATTAAAGAAAAACTTTCATTTGGGGGCTTTCAATGTTGATTTTAAATAGGCTTATTTACAAATCATGTTATGTCAAAAAAATCTTCAAAATGTCATTGTTGAAATATATTAAATAGTGAAATTCAAATGGATTTTCGTTCAAATTATTCAAATTTTTATTTTTCAAAAAATTATAGATTTATACATCTTGGAAAAATATTTAAATATAATTTTTTTCCCCATTTTGACAAAGGTATGAAAAGATAAATGGTTGAAATTGACTTCTTTGAAACGTTTGGAATAAACAACATAATAAATCCCATGACAACCACATTTGTTTCCCATCAAATTAGATGGTTGGATGGAATGGGCTTTCACTATGAAGACCAAGGTTCAATTTTGTTACCAACTCCATATGTATGTTAAGTATATATATAGACCATATGCATATTGTTTGCTTACCTTGAATGTATATGTATCATATTTTATATTAATAAAATAGATTATATATATATAATTATAATTCATAAAATAGTTAAATCAATTCAAAAATCAATGCCACATTGCAATTTCTTATTTGGCCTAGTTTAATGAATTCACTATGTCCATAACAACTATCCCAATTCAATATGGGGATAGTGAATTCACCAAATTTGGCCTCTAGTGAAATTGAAACAAGTGTTAGTGAAATAACTAATGAACTAAGCACCATCTCCTTACAATGAGTGGAAGTAATCAAGTTTGTAAAGGTCTAAAACCTTGATTCTAACTTGTGATTCTTAAAATCTTTTTTAAAGTCCCTAATGTTGCTATAGGGTTTAGGAAATTATGGATTTATCAAATCCCCAATCTAACCCCTAAAGGAAGAAATGAAAGCTTAGTGTGGATGGCAATGTTAAGAAGAGCAAAAGATCATATGATAAAATTAGAAAGTTATAGGCATAATGGGCAACTTTGCTACCATTGGTAGAAAATTTAATGGCCAAGGGTGGGGTTATCCATGGGTGAGGTGTAGGGTCTATTCTTTGATTCAAAACAAGGACAAGATTGTTAAGTGCAAATGGGATACACTAACAAAACATCTTGGTCATAGGATTGTGGTTTGTGATTTAATACGACTTGGGGTGAAGAAAGGGGGGGGGGGGAGTACATTGCAAAACACTATGCCCATTTGAAAACATGAGGTTATGGGCCTAAAGGGGTTCAAATTATATTTTGCGACGAGTCAACAAACCCCTAGGAGAGTGGAATTAGAAAGTTGAATTCAAGTCTATGTTTCGCATTCTTACATATGGCCACCTTATGTTGGAATATTTGACAATGTATGAATTGTTTGTTGGCTTTAAGTTCCCACATAATCCAACCATGCACTAGTTTAAGTATGTAGGCTATGTCTCATTTTATTTCAAAGTTACAATTTGCTTTGTCATATCATGATCCTTTATATACATTCAATGTGATTGAATGCAATATCAACTACAAAATTACAAAGAAATTGCATTATACAATGTGACCAAATTTGCAATACCTACATCCACTTCCATTTTTGCATTTAGATGGCATACATTGAATCTATAATGAAAAGACAAGGGGAAAAAAATAAAAAGAAGATAACAATAATAATAATATTATAAAAAAGAAGCAAAACAAAACCTTACAAAACAAAAAAAATCACAAGAAAATGACTTAACAATTAAAATATTCCATTGCAATAAACATTTTCAAATTGGTGATTTAAGTTTTTAGTATTGCATAAGGGCAATGCATTTTTTTACCCACCCTTCATTTAAGCCCCTATTTAAGTCCCATGGGAATCATTGTTTAGGTAAATCTACTGACTATAGTTCTTGTAATTCATTGACAAGGTTCCAAATGATCCAAGTTGGTGGGTTGGTGGCCAAAAAATTGGTTTTATAAAATCATGTGGTGAAGATTGTTGTGTTTCATTAGTCGTTTTGCTACTATGAAGAGTTGTTATTTACATTTTGTACATTTAATGAAAGGGATATTTATATTTTTCTTTTTTAAAGTACTCCATCCAAAAATTGCATTGATTATATATATATATATATTTTAGCTTGCTTGCAAGCATGATCTTGGTAATTGGTGCATGTCTTTCAAGCTTTTGATCCTTTATTCCTACTTTGATGCCCACTTTGCACATGTCACTTTTTCTAATTGCACGTCCTTTAAAATGAAATTGGAATAATGTGGTTCTTCTAGCTTTTGCTCAAATGGAACATAACACATGTGGATTAGAAGTTTTGGTTATTTGTCCAAAAATGTGAAAGAACAAAAGAACTATGTGTTGGGAAACTTGATGAAAACTTTTATGGTTTAAACCAAGAATAGCCATTCATCCCCCAATTAATACAAGAAATTCTTGATTTCAAATCCTAGCTTCAAGGCTATTTGAAATATGATCTTGAAGTATCAGTTGGACATATAGATATGCATCTTTTTCGATTTTTTGTGGATTCTTCTAGGTGGCTAATGATGCAATATAAGGTGTCATCAATAGATGCAATGTGCAACCCCAAAGACGGCCTTGTAATTTGATTGTGGAAATATAATAATCAAGGTCACCCCAAGCTACCAAGTGGAATTCCAAAGCCTATTCCATTTCATCCTATTTGAGGTAATGATGCCTCAAAGTTAATAAAGAAAGAAAAACTCATTAGTAATGGTATTTCAAAGTATTTGGAATTTTGGAAGCTAAACATTGTGAGAAATGAGATGTATGCAAAGGCCATGCCTTATATTGAATATTGGAAGGTATTTTAAAGAGTTTGTCAAAACCACTTCCAAAACAAAATCCCATTTGTTGGAGGGTTTTTGGCCATCTAGTAATTGGAAGGTTAATCATTTGCAATTCTCTCTTCCAATTCCACCTATCCTTGTCAATCAAGAAGATCCAATTATCCCTTTGTATTGTGGGATTAAAAACATGAAGCCATCTTTGAGCACAACAACTTACACTCCCTTTAGAAATATACATGAAATTTTTTTTATTCTTGCACACCCATTTGATCCTAAGGTGTACCTAGTATGGATGTTCTCAAGGATGGGAATGATAATAATTATAGAATGGTGCATGTTCAATGGTGGGCGCCTCGCAAGAAAGGAGCGTGCAACAATTTAGACTTGTACCAAGATTGTTGGCAAGGAAGGTGAAAATGCAATTTAATTGACCAAATGCAATGGGTGGACATTGATTCAATTGCATTCTTATTTTGTGCTAGGAAAAATACAATGGTGAACAACACCATAATAATAAGTGATGTGCATGGTATTGGGTTTAAATTAAACATTGATGTGGCTAATGAAGTTAATCACATATAATACATTAACTTTTGATCATCATGACAATTAAAATGATTTGTTGTTTATTTAATTTCTTAGTCTTGTGGAATTTAATGATTGAACTTACAATTAAAAGTCTTCTTGATGAATGTTGTTAATGATATTAATAGATTTTGGTGGCCATCAAATACTAGATTTGTAATATGGCAATGACTTGAGTTACCAATCTTTTTTATAACTAAAATTAATAAGTAAGTCAAATGACATGTCAAATATATATGTGAATAAAGTTTTGTAATATTAGCAAATTCAGATGACCACTAGATACTGGACTTGTAGTATGGCAATGACTTGAGTTACCAATCTTTTTTATAACTAAGATTAATAAGTTAGATGATATGTCAATTATATTTTTGAATAAAATTTTGTAATATTAATAAATTTTGGTGGCTGTTGATAGTAGACTTGTAGTATGATGATGATTTGAGTACCAATTTTGAGTAATCAACATCCACTTTGGGAATAAGTAACCTCAAAAGAATGGGAAAGAATTGCAATTTTGTGTAAAAGTTGTGAAAATCTACAAATAAGTGGTGGCTATCACAAGATTTTGTTGCACCCAACAAGTTGAGTTAAGTCCAAAAATAACATTTAAGTTTAGAATTAATTAAATAACTATTAAATATACTCTAAATGGGGAGAGGTGCAATAACCTAATTTAGTAAATGCCAACCATTTGTGGTTTTATCATCAACAAAGTTTGAATATATAAAGATGGCAAATGGGGTAAAGGAAATAATGTGGATCATTGACTTTCTTAGAAAACTTGGCATGTTCCATTAAAACATTGTGAAATTATTTTGTGACAACCAAGGTAACAAAAAACTTGCACATAATCTTGTATTTCATACTTGTGTGAAGCATGTGGAATGTGAACGAGAAAGTTCTCACAAAAAAAGTGGAGATTGAGTATATTTTAGTGTTGTGTGTGTAAGTGTCAATAGTTGCATATATGGTGTGTGAATCCAATGTATATACTATATACCCTTAATGACCATACCTTCTTGCAAATCATATTAATTAGTTGTGAGTGCATGTTTTGATGGTTTCTTGTTTTGCAATGGACCATTTGGTTGGCCAATCACCAAAAACATTATGAAATCCCCACCCCCCTTGGCCAAGTAAAAATCATATTTTTTGCATTGTCTTACACTATTTCACATGGCCATTTAAAATCATATAAGTGTATTTGTTTTACACTTACACTATTTTACATAAGCATTATTTATTTTTACACTTACATGAACATAAATGAATATTAGATGACATTAAGTTCATGGAGGTCACAAGAACAAAATAAAATATTAAAATAATCTACTTTCCTATCTAACCTCTAGCTAAATTTGGCTCATTCTTCTTGTGAATTCACCTATTTGACAAATTTGAAAAAAGCCCCATCAACCACATTTATTATTTTTCAATTAAATGTTTGTTAACCATGCATTAGGTCTGAATTTTATAAGTGTTAATTAATTAGTTCTTAATTATTTTGCTAGTTATAGTTAGTGATGCAATAAATCCAAATTTGGCTTTCATAAATGTCAAGTTAAAATCTCTATAAATGTTAATTAAATAGTTTTTCATTACCTTGCTAGTTATATTACTAATTAGTAGTTTATATTTGAATTAATTCATACTTACTATTAGGTAACTAGTTGAGTTATTAATAAGAACCACCTAGCCTATTTGAGGAGGTGGGTTTCAACTATTGATCATTCCTTTTCACTTGTAATACATGCATGAAAGTTTGTTTTGTTAAACTTTTGAATTTGAATCAATGCAAGTTTAGTTTGAATTGTACAAGGAAATGAAAAAATTTCTTGCATGATCATTCTTGCTTGAGTGTTAGATAATTGTCAATTATCAACATCATTGAAATTTTATTGAGTTTGTTGGGTGACCCAAACTTTTGTGGACCTTTAGGAATGATGATGAAACCATGCCAAACATAATACAAGAATAAACACCCATTTAAGAGGGGAAAGGGAGGTACAAAAGGAGAGGACCAATGTCCTACCAAGAAATAACACCCATAAACGTAAATGCACCAACTAGAGTCTTTAAAAAATCAACAAGGACTTGCCAAAAGGGGTCAAAATAGCAACTTGAGGCCTATAACCCTCATCAATCATGTGAAATTTATTTGACAAGGAGATGGGTGGGAAACCTAAAAAAAACACCTAGCCTAGAATAGGTTTCCCTAGTGATAAACAATTCACCTAATATTGGTAATATCTTGAATTTTCTATAAAATCATTGACATCTTATGCTCATAAAATGAATGCAAAATCAGTAGGGAACTTCCAATTCCTTTTACTAACCATGCCATGTTACTATATCAATGAAAAAAATCATCAACCTAATATATACACCCAAATATCTCTATAACAAGAAGGAGAAACACATTTCCAAGGTGACAATTGCAATACAACTCATCTTTTGCTTAGGCCACAATTGTTGCAACCATTCCCTAAGAAATGGTGGTTTTTGAAACTAAATCCATTCAAACAGGTTCAATGATGACAACATCAACTAGAATGGAGACCCCATCCAAGGGGAACATGGTATTGACCCATTGATGTGAAGATTAGAGGGAAGGTGATGGGAAAACATATAAACGTTCATACGAAACATGAAATTCGACATTTCTAAAAATGCAAGCCAAAACATTCCGAACAACATCATGGGTGGAAATGTACCATTCTCCCCTTTTAGGAACATCACAATAGGTGCTATCAAATCTATTGGTTGGCCACATATGGATTAGGCCACATTGGAAGAAAAAATGTCATTTACAACTTTTTTTTAACTAAAAATTATAATTTTCAATTGAAAAATGTCATTTATAATTACTTTTCGATCACAAATAACACTTTTTAATTGCAAACATTGATTGTAAATGATAGTTTTTCTTTAGTGGCAAGCCATGAACTATTGGATGGAGGGGGCCCAACTTGGTGCACAACATTGAAAAGAAAATGTATGAGGCCATATGACATGATTGGGTGAATGAAAAACCAATCATTTGGTTTTAAGCACTTATATTAAAAGCCCTTGTAGGGTCTAATAAAAGGGACAACAATCTTCCAAGAATCTAGGGACAATAATTGGGGCCATAAGCCCTAGGTCCCCAAACCCTAGGTCCCCAAACATGTCATGGGGGCAAGGCAATGGCTTTAGTAAAAAGGAGACCTATTTCCCCCTTTAAAATGGGAGAACAACCTACAACAAACTAGGAGACCCTGTAGACACATTAAAAAAAATTGTCCCAAAAGCCTTCCAAAAGCCTTGCTGTAACTCTAGGAGCGAGGGAAAAAAATGGTAAAAATAAAATGACCTTTGTGCAAAACATGACCTAGAAAGCATACCAAAAAGCCACACTAATGTCCTCTAACCTCATGAGCACTGTTATGTGGCAAACGTCCTCATTTTTGGACATAATCTATTTTTGTTACAACGACACGAGTTTTTGTTAGTTCAAACTCCTCTTTGGATTTGAGGTCCTTCTTGGGCTCAATTTCTCAATTATTTGTAAGAGAAAATTCATCACAAGACCCACTCCTAAGATTTTTTTAATTGAAGAAGAGGACATTATGATTATTTCCAGGAATAATGCATTTTCTAGGTGCGATTTAAAGAATGCCACCTTAAATAATTCTAAACCCATTAGGGTAAATAAGCTAGTCACCAAACATTTAACATATCAAAGAAGCTTGAACATCTGTAAACATCCTTCAGTTTTGTCAACTTTCAGTTGGCACGCTTATGATTTTTCTAGTTGTTTAAAGTGGACCCAAAATGAAGATGATATAAGGTTTGAAGGTTGAGAGGGGGGAGGGTGTTCAACGTTTTTCTTTGATTCTTTGAACAAGCTCATCCTCTTATTGCTTATTTTTTGTTACTCCTTTGTCTATGGAATTCCAAGAGCTTTTGTGCAGCTTTAGATGACACACCCATGGGCATGAAAATCTCTCCAAAAAAGTAACCAAAAAAAATGATTGGTAGACATGTTCATCATTGAACATTTCCTTATGTTTAAAGCTTGATTTATATGATAGATGCAGAAGTGAGAATTCCTGAAAAGAGTGTTTGCTTAAGAAAAGACATTTTGAGGCCAATTTTAACACTTTTGAATCTGTGCCCAAGAAATTTCACCCTACCTTACCCTCATTCATGAAACCTTGAGCTAACTTGACTAATTTTAATTCACTTTTATGGTATAATTGCATGTTTATAAGAAGAAATTGGTTACAAATTTTCTCCCATCTTGAAGAAGCTAGTTATTCGATTTTGAGAGAATTGTGATTATTCTGCATTTGATAATCACAAAGATCAGGTTTGGAGGAGGGACATATGGAATACAAAAAACAAACAAGGCATAATAACTACATATGCGTAATTCACAGGAGAGGAGAGGACAATCCAAATGGGAGTAATTAAATCAGTAAACAAAACTGTGAGAAACATTTTATATTTTATATTTTAGACTGTCGCTTTCTTAGAATGATAATGGATCAGTCTGGTACCAATGTGCAGCAAAAGAATCTCCTTCAGTTTGAGAAATCTGCAAACTATTTCCGCAAGACTCTTGTACAAAAAACTTTGTAACCAAAAAAAAACGTGGGCCCAATGAAACCTGACCCAACATAAAAGATACTGAGCAGTCATCTTCCTCCACTTTGTGTTCAAAGATCAAGAGCAAAATCTGTGTTATCCAACTTTCCAAGAGACCCTTTCAAGGAAGCTGGAAGGTAAAAAAAAAGAATTAAGCAACTAAAAACGGTTGTGTATTATCTGTACTTCACTTCTTTGAATTTCTATGAGAGCTTCAGAATCAGTGCTGAGGCAATAAAGCTCTCAAATGCAGAATTTTAACTTACATATCCTTGGGGAGCTGGGGTCCAGCTGCAAGAATCTCCTCTGTAAGTTTAAGGTGATTGCCGGCTTTGTAGTCAATATATACTTCAAAATTCTTCTGGAAAAGGCCAGCCAATTTCTTCAACGTTTCGTTGTACAGCTTCTTATCTGCCCACTGCACCACACACAAAAATGGAATATGGAAAAGGATTATTCTCTTCACAGTCCTAAGTTTTTAAACAGTACCCCTTCCTGAATGAAGAATTAAGTGGATGTGGAAGTACTACTACTTTAGATACCATAATTGCCCATGATGAATTGAGACATCTGCCAAATCTGAAAGTCCCCCAAGTAGTATTATTCTATGGCATGTCTCAATCAATCTTCAGAAACAACAAGTGAATTTATTTTGATTTGTCCCATAACAGCCCCGGGCCTTGACACACTACTCTGCATTTAGATAACCATGTCAAAGCTTTAAATACTTACTGAGTTCTCAGGATGCAGCACTTCAGTAGGTACACCATTGACCTTGGCTGGAACAGCCAGGTTGAATACAGGAGTTGCTTCATACTCAGCTTCTAACAGAGACCCATCATGAATGGCATTGATGATTTTCCGTGTGTATGCAAGCTTCATTCTCTTCCCAACCCCATAGCTACAGTGTGAAAAACAGCAAGGCTGTTAGATGTGTTGCCCCTTATTTATGCAAGAAGCCATTTCATCAGAGAAGTTTGTGTAAAACTGTGTCAATTTAGTTATCCATTACTCATCACATGGATGCATGGGATGCATTGACACAAGACAAGACCGTTCATGATCCAACAACCTGATTCACAATATTTCTGATAATCTAGATTTCCACACATACCTGCCTCCAGACCAGCCAGTGTTAACCAGCCATGCAGTGGCACCATGCCTCTTCATTTTGTCAGCCAGCATTGCAGCATACTTGGTTGGGTGGAGCATGATGAAAGCTGCCCCAAAACAGGCTGAAAAGGTGGCTGTTGGCTCCTTCACGCCATCAACAGTTCCCGCAACCTAGAAACAATTGAGCTTAAGAATGTAATCTACCAAGAAAATCTCTCAAGAACAACTTCCAGCTCCAGTTTCAACTGATAGAACAGATCAACAAACTGGATCAGAGTGCCAAGTTGAATATGATATTTACTGTTCAGCACACACCACAAGGAACAAAAACCATGGCAGGTGAAGAAAGGGCATATAAATCCATCAAGTGGAAGCAACAACACTTATGGAAAGGCTTACCAGTGCTGTGTAACCACTGATAAAGTGGTACATTGTCTGCGCCGGTGACAACTTGCTCACTGGTGGTAGTACACCAAAAGCATCACAGGCAAGCAGAATGACATTCTTGGGATGGGGCCCAATGCAAGGTAGCTTGACATTTGGTATGAATTCTATTGGATATGCTGCCCTTGTATTCTCTGTCCAACAAAAGAAAAGGCTTGTGAATATTAGAGTTAAAATTGTTACAGTTTCAAATCCACAGACACAAACTTGTACTCCTGAAAAGTCTTTTGAATGACATTCAAAGACTGCAACTGATGTATGTCCCAGCTCTCAGATTTCTTCAGAAGTATAGTACTTATTTCTGTTAGCATCAATCAACCTGTGATCTGATTTAGCAGAACTCCTCCCTTTCTGTGCAGTCAATTTACCAAAATGGAAGTCTGTTCACACTAAGATAAGTCACCTGTGACAGATTTGTCTGTGTAATCAACCTCTCTTGAGTACTCCTCGAAAACAACATTCTCCAACACTGTCATAAACAAGCAGCATGATTCAGAATCCATGATAGAAGACCCACATAACATAGAATTACAGAAAATGCTATCAGGAAACATCATATATATCTTCTTCTCCTGTGCAGTGAAAACAAGTAACCATTGATGACTACAGAATGATCACCTTCCCTTGAGCAACATGATGCCAAGTAGACAGTAAACAGTCTCCATTTCCCTGTGCTAATCAAGAACTTACCAGTTCCAAACTTGATTGCATTCCAGATTTCAGGCTCCTTCTCGCTGGATAAGTCAATGCATTTTGCATAGCAACCTCCCTCAATGTTTGAGACACCATTCTCACTCCAGCAATGTTCATCATCACCTATTAGATAGCGGTTCTCATCTGTGGACAGTGTTGTTTTTCCAGTTCCTGCCAAACCAACAGATCAATTAGTCACAAGTTCATGGCTTCTTCCCATGGGATGGACTGTTTTAACCGTTCAAGCACAGAAGCTTCTCGTTCGTTTACCAACAATACCTGATAATCCAAAAAACAACGCCACATCCCCTGCCTTCCCCATATTGCAGCCTGAATGCAATGAAAGGATTCCTCTTTTTGGCATCAGGTAGTGCATAACGCTGAAAAGACCCTTCTTCATCTCTCCAGCATATTGAGTGCCAAGAATCACCATCTCTTTGCGTTTCAGGTTCAGATCTATGCTAGTTGAAGATGTCATATAATGTGTGTATCGATTGCAGGGGAATTGACCAGCATTGTAGATTGTGAAGTCTGGGGTCCCAAAATCCTCCAGTTCTTCAGGTGTAGGGCGGATGCACCTGCCACCCATATTCTTAATGCCACCGAGCATACCAATACAAGCATACATTGACCGAAATTTATCTCTCTCTAGGACTTGGCTAGAGAGAGCCCTCCATGACTGGGCAAATGTAGCACGTCCTTTTCTTCCTGGCCTTCACCAAAAGTGCTCAACCCCTTCGGAAGTACCAGTGACCTCGAGTTTTTTGTGAGAAGTGATTATGGCAGTGGCCAGATTCCAAAAGCACTATGAGTTGAGCGTTCAGTGGGTCGTACCGGACAGTTCTGAACAAAGGGTCTGAAGGAGAGAGGGGTTTGAGATTGCATTGTACTTACATGTTGTGCATGAAGAGTGAATGGTACGCACGAGCTGATATGATCCGAACTTTGATTTGATTCTCAGGATCCCAGTTCAAGAACTGATCATTGACAAAGACCTGATGGCACATGCACGTCCCTAGTGAAAATGGGCAAACGGCACCAGAAGGAACAATGATACAGCAGTGTTTATTTCATGAGAAAACACCCAAATCTCAGCATACTCAATGTCCCACACTACACCTAATACTCATTTGAAAAGTGTGAAACTGGTCTAGTGGCAGAAACATTTTATCAGTGCACCAAATTGATTCTATTACCTTCTCAAGAGAATTGAGGTAGTCAACTGCTCTCTCACGATTCACCAAGAATGTCTCCTCATCCATTTCAATGTTTGGAGAGCCTCTGCAGAGGTGGAGGGAGAAATAGAGGGCTCAGAACTAAAACTCAGATAAGAAATTTTTAACTCAATTCCAACTCCACTAATTCTTACATAGCCCATGTGTAAGTTCAGGAGCACATACTTTCCCCACCACAAATCATCTTTTGAAGTCTCCTCCTTCACAACACGTTTGTCCTTTGGAGATCTGCCAGTTTTGGCTCCGGAGAGAGTAGCAAGAGCACCAGTTGATGTGATGTATGACCCCTTTTCAGACTTGATGGCCTGCTCATAGAGCTCTGCAAAATATTAATCCAAGTAGATGTCAGGAGCACATCTAACTTTGCAAGATGACCAATCCCAAAGAAAAATCAGAAGATAGTAAACATCAAAGGCCAACACCCATGATAAAAATTCCTCTTACGAACCAGGACAAGATCCTCTGAGGTGGTTCGGTGTATGTAAACAGTTTTGGAAATGAACAAACACACACACAGACACACTCGAGGAGAGAGCAAGCAGAATAGCCAGCCAAATTTGTGTTACTCCAACAGGAGGGCAATTCAAACAGAAACAAAAAGAACAGACTACAACCTATTCAACCTAAGAGGTGTCTTACTTCCTAAACTTGGAAGTAGGAAAGGAGGAAAGCAACATCAGTTACCTGCAGGAGATAGGTTATATAGGACATGTGTGAACTTGAGAGCACTGTCACTCATATCAAGTCGGGGTGCAATAACTGACTTGGAAGCTGTCCCCTTCCCTGCAGGATCTCCTTTGACAACTTGGGGGCCAATTTCTCGGGTCAGCGATGCCAATGATGCACTGCAATGCAAAAAGCAGAGTGAAGGATAATCTCTATAGAACTCTCCACTCAAGACAGCTCAATCAGAGTACACAGGGACAGAAATAAATCTGCTCAAGAACATAAAACAGAGCAATAATGGAATGGCCAGAGCTCAATGGTACCTGATGGATTGCATCTGTTGCTTGTGCCGCTCCTCCTCACTCATGTATGCCCTTGGAGTGAGGTTTTTGGGTGTTGAAGGGTTTGTTGCAGGGTTTTTAGGGGTTGACGGTGCAGACGCCTTTTTCTTTTGCAATGCATGCAACTCGTCCACATTTTGGACGCCCTTCAATGGAGCTGTTGTATCATCCTTGCAAACCTCCCTGGACACGGGCTTCTTGGTGTTGATTTTGGAGAGGCCATTGGGTACAAGGCCTCCTCCTGCTGCAGGACTGCTTGGACTGGAAAACTCGAAATCAAACCCATTTGCTGCAGTCCCATTAGAACCCATGTTGCTGCTAGAGGTCGAGGAAACTTGCTACTATTATTGCACCTGTGCATCATCATCAACAAGAAGCAGTTTAGACCAAAATTATTCACTGTAAGCTTGTTGTACTCCATCTCAGAGTACAAAACAGACAGCAACTTGATCATGTCTCCCTGGCATAGATCTTGAAGAGATGGAAACAAAGGAAGGTAGGAACAACACAACCGCACAAAAGAATGGGCGTGCGTCGCTAGCTAAAAGACGCCCAGGGACGGACGGACTGACTGACGACGAGATTTGAATAGACGGAACTAGTCCTAAATGAAAGCAGGAACGTGAGGAGGGTAGCATTTGAAAAAGCGTGTCTTCACGAGAGGGTGTAGAGAAAGAGACTGAACGTTGTTCACTCTCTCTCAGAAAGGTAAGAACGGGCAAGAAACACAGAGAGAGACAGAGACAGAGAGAGCTATGCTGACTCTGAATAGCTTCTTTGAGTTAAACCGATGATGATGCCCCCCGCACAGGATCGATCAAGCAAAGAGAGAATCCAATTCCGATCTCCTCGGAGAAAATATTCTCAGGAACGCATGTGTGCTATCAGAGCGTCAGAAGCAACCACGAGACTTTTAGATTGCACTTCCAGATGCAATGGATGCCCTGAGCCTCTGACCGCTGAAAACAGTCGGCAATTGCAACAGACAGCCTGAATGTGTGACATGAGCACGAGATTAGTCCTGAACAGAATGCAAAAATCACATCAGCGGCAGAACAAACGCCTGGACACAAACAGACGCGAACAGCTGCTGCATCAGCAGACAGAAAGGCGGATCTTCATGAGAGAAGCCATCAATCAAACACACAACATAACGGAGCTGCGATCTCAATTGCGTACTTCAACAAAGGCAAAATCCAAGTGCTCGCAAGCACAATTCATATTGTCACAAACAACGCACAATTCTGACGAATAGCGATGGAGCGTTCAAAGACGCCGCAGCAGATTACGAGGACAAACAGGATAGACGTTCTTCTCACTGCCGAAAGTCTTCGGCAAATTACGAGAGCAAACTCGGCTGCTTTATAAGCAAGAGGAGGAGGAGGAAAATCGAGCCACTACTGCCTAGTGAAGAAGCACAGCATCTGATTTCGGCAGAAGTACGGTTGCATTTCGTTGATTCATTCGCTTTGAGCAAGCGATCAATAAACATGCTTCAGAAACAAAAAGCCGAGGCAATTAGAGTATAAGCTCAGCATCTGGAGACGCGAAGCGAGCGGAACATAAGCTTGCACAAAACAATCTCAACCAAAAAAAAGAAAAAAAACTAGAGAAGGAATGTTCTACGAGTACCTATATTGTGGAAAAAACAACCAGGAAGAAAAGCAAAACTGCTCCCAACTTTGCAAGGAAGGAGGGCGGGGGGATTTAACAGTCACCGATCCGAAACTGTAACCAAACGAAAACAGATCCAAAACACACGAAGGACGACCTCAAGGATTTGGAAAATTGAAGAAAAATCACTCACTCCAAGCACCAAAATTGCAGAGTCGTAGAAACAGGAGGAGAAGAAAACAGCAAAACAGACAGACAGAGATCGATGAAGGCTAGCCATCAGACACAAAACTGGTCGCAATTAGGATCAAAAAAAAACTACAAGAGCTGGTGGAAGAGGATAGTCAAGAAGTTGAAACTCGGAAATATAAGGGGAAACAATCCTAAAACAAAAACAAACAGGTAAAGGTAGTAAGTAGCACGCGGCCAAACACATGAGGAAAACAATATGCAAACCTTCAGCGAGCGGTCCAAACTCCAAGTGTCACCAAAAGCAGCAGCGGAATAAAGAGAGGTCCACGAGAGATCAATAAAACGAGAGCATGGGATCCCAACTCCTTCTGCGATCGCGCCGACGACTTCTCGGGCAAGAGGAACAACGCAGCACTGCGATTTCCGACGATGGAGCGAAGAGGCAGCGAACGCAGCGAAGGCGTAAGAGAGAGAGAGAGAGAAGACGGCGAAGGCAAAGACGGAGAGAGAAGAAGCAGTGCAGCGTGTGCGGTTTTATCAAGGAATAAGAAAGAACCGCCGGGTGTATGGTAAAAAGTAAAAACAACAACAAAAGTCTTCGTTTGTGTTTGTTTTAGTTTTACGATTGCAAGTCGGGTCTTTTTTTATTACCTAAGGAGGGTAAGTAAAGTAAATAAGTAAAATGGGGATATCCAGTCATTTCGGTATGGTCTGATAGCCAGTAAGTGTCGAAGTAGGTAGCCTGGAAACCGGCTTCACCGGTCACCGAGAGCTGGTAAAAGTTTTAAAGGATTCCTTGGTTTTTACAAGTGCAAGTCTTTGGGGGAGGGGGGGGAGGTAAAAGTAATAAACAGGAATTGCTAGTGATTTCGAAGCAGTGTGCGTTTTTACGAAGGAAGAAGAAAGACCCGCCTCGGGGCTGGTAAAAGTGAAAACCAGTGTGCGGCGGTTCTTGAGAGTATAAAATCCGGTTATCAGACTAATTGGAACCGACAAGTCTTAGATTCTGAAAGTTTTCAAAGAACCCCAAGCTGACGGTTCTTTAAAATTTCGAGGAACCACCAAACACTGGTAAAAACCACAACAAAGTCTTCATTGTGGGTTTTTTTTTACAATTACAAGTCTGTATTATTATTACCTAGCGAGGTAAAGTAAAGTAAATAAGTAAAACAGGGATTGCTGGCGATTCCGTAAGTTAGCTCCCCACTAACAAGTGTCCAAGTAGTCTGGAAACCGGCTGCATCGGTCACCCAGGGTTGGTAGAGTAGTGTTCCCTTCACTTTAATGAGTACAAGTCTTTTATTAGTTAAGGGGAGGTAAAGTAAAAAAAAAACACAGGCAGGGATGGGCCAGTGATTTTAGAACCAGTGCGTGTGTACGCTTTTATGAAGGAAGAAGAAAGACCCGCCGGGGGCCTGGTAAATTTGTTTTTGGAAAAACAATCAACAAAAGTCTTCGTTTCTTGTTTTTTTTTCCAAAGATTGCAAGTCAGTTTTATTGTTACCTAGGGCGGTTAATTAAAGTAAATAAGTAGTAAACAGGAATATTATTTGCCAGTGAGTTCGTATGGCCCCCCCCCCCCCCCCCCCCCCGCAACGGTGCGGAGGGGTTGGGAAACCCGCCCCCCCCCCCCCCCCGGGAAAAAAAAAGGAAAAAAAACATTATAATTTTTTA
>Ga0116231_10005408_pt1 | contig 25197 bp, 13 predicted proteins | sample S1TSphgellanicum_2_FD_89695 | JGI IMG/M metagenome (GOLD analysis project Ga0116231, IMG submission 89695) | Host-associated microbial communities from peat moss isolated from Minnesota, USA - S1T2_Fd - Sphagnum magellanicum MG | ecosystem: Host-associated > Plants > Peat moss > Unclassified... | reverse complement strand
TTATATTATTTTAGGCTACTTTAGTTATTCTAATTTATATCCTACATTATTATAAGTTATTATAAATTATTATACCCTAAATTATCATACATTATTTTTTTTTAAATATCCTAACTAGTTTATTATAGGTTTTTCAATTATTTTAAATTAAATTACTCAACTAACCTTAGAATATACCTTAGGTTATTTTATTTTAAATTAATATACATTATTTCAAATTATATTTTAGGTTATTCAAGGTCATTCTACTTCATGTTATTATAAGTTATTTTATCCTAAATATAATAATTTTTAAAAATCTAAAATAGAATATAATGACCTAAGATTAAATATTTTACAATAATTTGCAATAAAATACCTACCAAGAACCTATGATAACATAGCCTAAAATATCCAACAACAATTTATAATAAAATAATCACCAATGGTTCTAATATAACATAGAATAACCAACAATAATTTATAATATAATAGCCACCAATAGTCATAATATAAACTAGAATAACCATCAATAGCCACCAATAACCTATGGTAATTTAACCACAAATAACCATTAATAGCCTATGGTAATTTAACTTAGAATAACCACAAATAATCACCAATAAAATAGCTACTAATAGTCATTAATAGCCATTAATAAAATAACCACTAATAACCAGTAATAAAATAAGCATCTAATAACCACCAATAATCATTAATAAAATAGTTATTAATAACCATCAATAGAATAGCCAACAATAACCATATATTAAAATTGCTTAGAATCGCCAAAAATAATTTAAGGTGAATTAATTTATAATAGACAAAAATAACTTGAGGTGAAATAGCCTTCAATAACTAAAAATAATCAATAATAACTTCACATAGTCGAAGATAACTTAAAATGAAATAACCTATAATAGCCAAAAATAATTTATAATAGCTCCAAGTAGCTTAAAGTGAAATGACTTATAATAACCAAAAACATCATAGAATAGCCAAAAAATAAGCTAAAATAGCCAAAAGTAACATAAAATAACTAAAAATCATTAAAAATAACAAAAATAACCTAGGATGAAATAGTCAAAAGTAATTGAAAATAACCATAAATAATCGTAAATAATGTAGGGTGAAATCATTTAGATTAATAAATATATATAACTAAAAATAGTCTAGCATAGGTAGTATTATTATATTAACAAAAAAAATTCCATTTATTAAACATTTCATTTCAAAAAAATGGTCATTGAAATGTTATTGAATAGTGATATTCAATTTTTTTGTTAAAATTATACATTTTCAAAATGAAATAAATATAATTATGTACATTAGTGAATTTTTTTTAAGTAATTTTGAATCGTTTCATTTAGACAAAATTTTAATAAGATATGAATTTTCAAAGTTTATATTTTTTGTAATGTTTAAAATAAAATATTTGATAAATAAAATGTAATATAACGTATTATCACAACAAGTGGGGTGGTTTGATGGTTTAGGGGTGTTTAGTTCGATTTTAAAGGTCAAGGGATCAAATTTCACGAGTGGTGTGTGCATGATCAACAATGGTAAATTTATTAAATTTTTTTTTATCTAGTCCCTTAAAGTAAGTACTTAGATTGATTATGTAGCCAATGTACCTAACCTAACCTAAGTAATGACACATGTCAATAATTTATAGGCTGTAAATCATGAAATTATCAATAATATTATATATTAAATAACTTAAATTTAATTGATTTCCATGTTGCTTAGTTAATTAACTAGCAAATGAATGGTTAGGTAAATTTGTATTTCATTTTAGAGTAACCTTGTTCCTCTAAATATTAGTGAACCAATTCACTATCCGTAACAACTAGTCCTCGTTCAATAAGGGGTTGACCAATTTCACCATGGTAAAAATGTTCAAATTCAATCAAAATTTAATGAAACCTTAGAGTGAACTAGGACACATTTTGGTGTGCTCCCACCTATTTCGATGTTAATTGGAAAGTTTGAATGTCCTAAATCACTGAATTGGCCAAAAAAATTATATTCAATGGTTGATACATAAAGACATAACTTTCATTGCTAAAAAGATTCCAAGGAGGACATTTCATTATTCATGAAAAATAAAATTAATTTCTTCTAGCATTGTTATTTCATCTTGAGTGAAATTTGTTCATTCTTGCACAATCAACATTGTAAGCATAAAAGGCCTATCAATTGCACATTTCTTTCATGTGCCTTCCCACATAATGATTCAAGTCATTGTCACAAAACTATAATTTGTGAAGCTCATGACGGGCACCTCTAAAACCAAACCACCAACCATCATAAGATCAAACATGAATGCCAATAGTTATTTTTGTTGATATGATGGCTATGCAATAATGTTTGTTGTTCTTTTACAATTCATAACATTGAATGTTGGACTTGGGAGGACACCATTCAATACACCAAACACCAAGGTCATGAACACTTTCACAAACCTCCTCACCATTGCGCATGAAAACAAGAACTAGAATGTCACATCTTACATTATCAATGGATTGACCACCACGTGCATTTAATCCACTTTTGATGTGAATAAAAGTGGTGTTGACTTATGGACAAGATAAATTAACATGGTCATGCATGTGTGAATCTCCTTCTAACCTTAAGGGAAGATTTGTGTTTCGCTTATGGGATCCAAATACCTCCTCACCTTCCAACTATAATGTCCTTAAGTATAGGAGGAGTTAATGAATATTTTGTGATAATTATTACCATTTGCAACAAATTGCCAAATTGATTAGTTTTACACAAATGAAATTCATTTTTATCTAGACCTTGTCCCAATCAACCACCTTTCAAATGTTATGTGTACAATGAACATTATTTGCAAGCTTGCATATAATCATCAAATGTGACGATGTACAAGCAAGCTCCTCTTTTCCCAAATTGTTGAAACCAAATGTCAAAGATTATCTTCTATCTTTGACAAATTACAAGTTGGCATGTATGCGAATTCCTCCAATGTGAACTTCTACAAGCATGTTGAAAAAATGATATAAAATTGAAATTTTGCATGACATGTGAATTATGCACAATCAAATTAACAAAATGTTGGTGGGAGGTTTTACATGTAACATGAATTTTCCCCATTGTTAGACATGGAAATGTTAAAAACTCAACCAATTATAGAGTTTGTAAATCTGATTTTCGCTAATAACCCTAAAGAATAACACCAACATCAAATTATAACATACAAACATTAACACTTTCCAAAGATGTGGCATTATTATATTTGTAAAACAATGTCTTATGTTAGTTTTGAAACTCTAATGTAATCAACTACTTAGTGTGTATATACCAAGTGACCAAATTCAATGAAAGATGCAAGTTCCTTCCTTTTTAACCATGTTCATGATGGGTTTTTTATATCCATAAACAATTATAACAACATTCCAATTTGCTTGCACAATATCTTCAATGAAACCTTGAAATGAATTTTAATGATTCCATATTTGAGCATCCCCTTGTTAAATTTCATCCATAAGACACATTGGGCTTTTGTGGATTTTGATTATGACGCACCCCCGAACTCCTTGATGGACTCAACTGTGAGTCTAAAAGGTGATAACAGTGAAAGGATTAAAAGTAGGGGCACGTTCCCTGGCTCGCAGCACTTTGGGGATAGAAGGGCGTGCTGGAGGTCCGGGACAACAACTAGGAAGAGTGACAAGCAAATCAATTACTCACACACCTGGACAAAGTAAACAACAAGTTGGTTAGTGTGTAATTGAAGCATTTTTGGTGCACAAGATTCACCATGGCCCAAACTTGGGAGAAGCCATCCCCCTTATAGTATTTTTTGTGCTTGGCTAGGGGGCCGACACCCAAATGTCATTTTTGTCCCAAAACTCCCAAATTAGAGTTTCGAAATTTCGAAATTAGGACTCCCGCGACTTTGGAAGCCCATAACTTTTTGTGCAAACCTCCAATTGAGATGAGGTCTAAAGCAACGTTATAGCCTTCATTGAAAGATTTCCAACAATATGTGCATGCCACCTTCAGGCAAGGAAATCAGGGCGATTCCCAACTTTTAGATGTCGAAAATCAAATTGACAGTTTGACTCCCGACCCTTCTTTTGGCCATAACTTGTGTTTTAAGTATCCAAATGGGTCATGCAAGTTCATTTTAAACATCCAGGTTCCAAGAGATTTCCAATGATATAAAAAAAAATTCAATCTAATGAGTTTTGAGCTTTGAAATCGCTTTCTAAAGATTCGAAAGTCCATCAGGACTCCAACTTTCAAAGTGGGAGCTCATTTAGGAGTGTGGGGGTTCATTCCCTCACATTCTCCTACATTCCCGAGAGCATGAAATGTGACTCTCGGGCTTCACTCTTAACCCACACCTTTACAAGCCCTTGCTTTGGTCGTAAGGCCAAGGCTAGGGTTGCGACAAATTACATGTGACAAATAATAATATTCATGATTTTACAATACACCAAATTGTAAATGTGATTTGCCATGATTTTCCATCCTTGAGATGTTTGACATGATTAAACATCATTTATGCATTTTTTAGGTCACCACCACATTGCATTTGCTTGACCAAATCCACATTGTTGGCATAATCATTAACAAAACATATTTATAAAGAACACCTTTTGACCTAACATGTGTCCTAGAAAACAACTATCCTAAAGGTAGCCATAATGAACTTTACATTGAACGGTAAAAGCATGTTGTCAATGTAATTTTTATTGGGGTGTAACCTTTGAATGATGTTATGGAAACGGGAGGACCTAAAGTGTAATGACCCACAATGGGAGGTTCAATTGAATTACTACCCCAAGCAATTTGCTTGTTACCATTAGATCAAACAAACTTGTCACAACTATCATTTAAACAACATAGGTGGCCCAAACATTTGTTATTTTAAAAACCCGATCTAAAATCATTTTTAATGTTGATCATCTTCACCTTGCATTAATCATGGCCATCAAATTTTCCTTCCATTCCTTGCATTTGACCCAAGTGCCTTATTGGTGGACATATGGGCAAAAGCTCTTAAAGACAGTGTCATTGTCAAATTTCAATAAAAGGTAAGGGACATTTTGTATGTTGATATTGTTGTAACTAGTTCAAAGTTAATGCATTTTGGGTGAGAGACATTGCATTGAAGCAATCAACAACACTGAACAAATTGGATGTTTTAACAGCCATCAATGTTGTTAAGGGTTCCAACACACAACATCGGGAAATAGAAGCAAAAAAGACCAATGGCACATCAAAACCTATAAAATTGGTTTTCAAAGAAAGAAAAAAAATCCCATCTTCATCAAATGAATCACACAAATCAATGAATGTCAATTCTAACAAATGGAAATTTGTTGTATCCTCATTGGGTTTCTTCATGAAAAATTTCATTTGTGATAGAAGTTTCATTCCTTAGTGTCAAAATGGTGCCTTATGAGTTTCTAAACAATTAGTCCCCTACAATTCTATACCTACTTATAATGACCAACCAATGTAATCTTTAGCTTCCATATATCATAACCTAGTAAATTTCATTTATGACTTTGTTGTTACCATCAAAAGCAACATCCGTAGAAACATGAATGGAATAAGGTAAAAACTTAAACATTATAAACAATCATTTTTTAGTAACCTATGTAAAGTGGTCCCTTTCAAATAACTCCATTGTTCCTTTAAATTTCACACGAACCTATTAAACACCATTAAACATTTAATTGTGACGTTATTCAAGATAACCTAAAAAAAACTTTAAACCACCAATGACCTAATAAATTCATCTTTAGGCCTACACACAACCCTAGTATGTTAAACATTCGAAAGAGTGGTCCCTTCAAGCATTTCAGGCGGTTTAAAATAATTTCACAAACCTATAAGCTTATTAAACATTTACTCAATATAATTAAAAGAACATATTCAACCAACTAAATCCAACAATTTCATTGGCCATAACAATTTTTATGCAACCCTACACACAAGCCTAATACACAACACCTTTTCTATATTACTAAACAAAAATTATAACCCTTGTTTGCATACAAATAATGTTTTATAATATTGAACATAATTTGGTTAGAAATAATGAGAATTAATATCAACTCTGGACAACCTAAATAATCAAAGTAACAAATCATGTAAAGGAATGCAAACAAATCATTGCATTAATAATTTTTGTAAATACAACTCATCATTAAATCATATTATAAATTGAACAAAATTTACATGACTATTGTGTATAAACCTATTACTTAATGGATGATAAAATACATATTAATATGGTAACCTGCCAATGGAAATTCATTTTACAAACAACCAAAGATTGAACAAATTTATAAGCTTTGTAATTTCTTACATTTTCATTACACCAAAATGTGTCTTAGTTCACCATAGGTTTCACTAGATTTTGAATGAATTTGGACATTTTACCATCATGAAATTGGTTAACCCCCTACTGAATAAGGACCAATTGTTACAAACAATGAATTATTTCATTAATACATAGTGAAACAAGGTTATTTTTAAATGAAATACAAATTTACCAAACCATTCACTTGTTAATTAATTAACTAGCCACCATTGAAATCAATTAAAATTAAATTATTTAATAAAAATATTATTGATCATTTCATGATTTTTTAGCCTATGAGTTATTAACACGTGTCACTACCAGGCTAAGTTTAAAACGTAACCTATGTATGTAGGCCACATAATCAACCTAAACACATATTCTAGGGAATTAAATAGGAAAATATTCGATCAATTTACCATTATTGACCACACACGACACCACTTATGGAGTTTGATCCCTTGACTTTTAGAATGGAAGCAAACATCCCTACCATCAAACCACGCCACTTGTTGTGGTAATATGTTACATTACATTCTATTTATCAAATATTCATTTTAAACATTATAAAAACAGAAACACAGAAAATTCATATCTTATTGAAATTTTCTTCAAATGAAATGATTTGAATTTACATTTTTTAATTTTTTAATAATGTACATAATTACATTTATTTCCTTTTGAAAGGGTAAAATCATTTGAAATTTTTTTTAAAATGAATATCATTATTCAATAACATGTCAATGACCATTCTCTTGAATTTTTAAAAAAAATAAATGGATAAGATTTAAGCTAATATAATAATATCTATCTTAGGCTACTTTCAATTATTATATGGTTACTTTTCATTAATTTAAATTATTTCAGCCTACATTATTTATGGTTATTTATGGCTATTATCAAAAAAAATTGGCTATTTTTGGTTGTTCTAAATTACTTTTGACTATTTTAGCCTATTTCACCTTAGGCTATTTTCGACGATTCTAAAATGTTTTTTGGCTATTCTATGTTTTTTTGGCTATTGTAAATTATTTCACTTTAAGCTATTTGCAGCTATTATAAATTAATTTTGGTTACTTTAAGTTATTTCATCTTAAGCTATTTTCGACTATGTGAAACTATTATTGGTTATTTTTTGCTATTGAAAGTTATTTCATCTTATGTTATTATTGATAATTTTAGGTTATTGTAATTTATTTCACTTTAAGTTACTTTTGTTTATTGTAAATTATTTTAACCCAAATTATTTTTGGCAATCTTAAACAATTATAATATATGGTTATTTAGTGTTTTTCATTGGGGGTATTGGTGGTTATTTTATTAGTGCATACTGATGGTTATTATATTGGTGCCTATTAGTGGTTATTTTATTAATGGTTATTGGTGGTTATTGTATTATAAGTTAATGTTGGTTATTATATGTTTTATTACAACTATTGGTGATTGTTCTATTATAAATTATTGTTGGATATTCTATGTTATAATATCATAAGCTATTAGTAGTTATTATATTGTAGGTTATTTTAAATTATTTTTCATAATTTATTAATTTTTATTCTAAGTTATTTTATTTAATGTCATTATAGTTTATTTTAGATTATTTTAAATTATTATATTAGGATTAAATAACTTATAATAACATATATTAACTTAAAATAAAATAACGTAAGGTATAGCCTAAGAGTAGTTAAATAATTTAATCTAAAATCACTTAAAAGTTTATAAAAAATTAGTTAAGATACCTTAAAGTAAAATAATGTATTATAGTTTAGGGTATATTAATTAATAATAACTTGTAATAATTTATAATAACATAGGGTATAAGTTAGAATAACTAAAGTAGCTTCAAATAATATAGGGTATATCATAAAATTATATATATAGGGTATTTTTAAAAACATATAAATAAACCTATTGACTATAGTAAATTATAATAGTGAATTATGTTAATTAATAATGAAACATGATGTTTACATAATGATACTATAGTGAAAAAACTTTAACCAAAGTGAAATTAGTAAAATGCAATGAACTTATTTCACTTTTAAGGTCCAATAGTGATTTAAGTTAATGAACTACACCCCACTTTTGTAGTAGTGTTTGCATTACTTACATAAATGTTTTCTAGATGTAAATTTCAATGAAGACAAGGACCAAGTTTGCTTCAAGAAGCGATGGTGAGTAGAATATCAAAATATTAATGGTTTGCATTTAAACACATCCAAGGATTTTGAAAAAGTTTCATTGTTTATTTACAATGAAGTTTTTCCATGGATTCCATAAAATCTTGTTGCACATTATATTTGTGATAATAGGAATAATGAACCAAAGAAATTGATGAGGATTGTGAAAAGGAAACATATGTTTCAAAGGGAACAAACATAGGATGAAGGTATGTTTATTAAAAAATTAGGATTTAAAAAGGGAAAAGCTATGTAATTTATGTTCTTGGAACATTTAAGGTTTTAATACAACTTCATTTTCATTATGCTTTGATTTTTTTCAAAGTGAGGAAACATTTTTGCTTATGAAGGAAAAGGGACAAAGATCATGTCCTATCTTTTGGAGCAAGGTGAGTTATTCCAATAATTTTTTTGGTTTTTCTTTTGTAATTTTTTTCATTTTTTATTGTTCTTCGTATCATGTAATTGCTTCCTTGTTTTACTTTTTGAAGCAAGGTGAACTATTCCAAGCTTTTTTGAATTTTTGGTAATTTTTTTATTTCTAACTTTTTTTTTTGTTTTTTTTTTCCATTGTTTCTTGATTTCAAGCTATTGTTTCCTTTTTCTTTTTCTTTTTCTTTTTCTTTTTTTGGGTGTGTGTGTCAAGGCCTAGCTACTCTTGGCATCAAGAGTAATTTAGCTTGTGGTTTTTGAATTTTTTGGAATGGTTGAACTATTGTTGGGCAAAGCTCTTTTCGTTGTGATGGTTAAGCTACTATTAGCATCAAAAATAACTTGGTCACCTTTGTTTTGTTGGAGGTCAAGTTACTTTCGACACCAAATGTAATCCAATTCCTTCATGTTTTGGGTCGGTCAAGCTATTTTCAATTGATGTTTTTTTAATACTGTGTTAATCAAACTGTTTTTTTCTTTAAAAATACATGAAAAGAAATATTGGGTTTTTCCATTACCCAAATCCACTATGTTTATAGTGAAATGAAAGAAAATTCACTAATATGTAACTTATATGGTTTTTGTAGAAAAGGAATAGTTGATTAAAACATTTTTAGTTGTTTTGGATAGTGACATGTTGCATCAAATAATTTGTAATTAAAAAAAATTGACATGGATATTATGAGGTCCCAAGGTAATAAGACATGGATTAACAAGTCATGTCATCATGTAACATGTTTTTAACATTTTATTTTTTTGTTCAAGGATTGTAAATTTTTCATGACATGCCATAACAAAAATATTCGTCACGTGATTTAAAATTATGATTGTTATTTGCAATTGATTTGGATTTTTTTAACAAAATATTTTGAAGAAATTCATTATCATCATACTTGTCTTGTATACCATATTATATGCATTGATACATTAATGTATACACACATTATATTAATGCATGAATTCGTCAAGGTTTGAACCCAAAACTTCATGGAAATGCACCAAGGTCTTCACCACCAAACCATTTCAAGACATTGAAAAAATAATTTAACTTTATTATATTTGACATGAAACTATTTTAAAAATTCAAACTTAAATGGGATTCAATTCAATGTGAATTCAAGAATGTTTTCATTAAATATTTAACAAAGATATTTTTGTTGTCTAAAATATATGTTCAATTTTTGAACAATTGTAAAAAAAAAATTCCTAGATATGATTATCTACAATTTAGTTTTAAATTTATTTTGATGTTATTTAAATTGTAATGACCCATAAGCAGTTTTACCCACATTTGCCTATATAAGAGTTATGGAGTTGTAATTTTTAAAAAATCCTTCAATATTAACTTGAAAAATTATCAATTTTAAAATTGATAAAATTAGATATTTTTGGGGAAAAAATCATTCTTGATGTTTCCACCCCTCTCTTCAATTGGCCAAAATTGGCCAATAAAAGAAATTTTAATTAAATAATCATTTGTTTTCAACATCATATTTTTAGCAACATTAATTATAAACTAATAAAAATGATTAATAACATAATTTTGAAAAGAATATCACAACACATTATTTATCTTATATTTTAAAAAATTATGTAACAATACATTTTACTTTTGTAAAAATACAGAAAAACATAATTTCGTGATATTTTGCCATTAAATAGTTGGATTACCTCCCCCTCGATTAGTCAACAATATATATATTTTATCTTTGGTTGCAAATTTTTACAAGTTAGTGGTTCTTTTAGGGGGGGAAATTATAAAATAATGAGTATTCAAAGAATGTTTTTGAGGGGAACATTTCTTTAAAAAATAAAAAATATGCAAGTTGTTTTTTAAAGTGTTATATATTAATTATTGGGTAATTAGACAGTAATGGATTTAACATGTTCAAAATGAATTATTCAACACATGTGCACATGTTGATAGTTCAAGAGATGTGAGGATTTTATAAGTTATTGCATTTGTTTTATTAAATTATGATAAGTGTAAAATGCAACCCATGAATAATGGTTTCAACATGATGAAAATGTATAATTCAACTCATGTACCATGTTGATAGTTGAAAAGATGTCCAAAAAAAATCACTAGCCATTATGATGCAATGTTTAAATAAAATTTAATGCTACCTTAATTTTTAGATCAATAATTTAAAATTATTAAAAAATAAAATAAGGTGACTTTTTGTGTATGTGTAAGGTGTAGCTTATGAAAAACATTCTCCATTTGTTATCAAACATTGATTCAATTTATGATAAATATTAATAGTTCAAAAGTGGTTAAAAGAATGAATAAACTATATTACCACTTTTGCAAGGAGTCTAGGGTTGAGATATTTTCCACGTCATAAATTTTTCCATTATCATAAAATCCAACATGGAGGAAAAAAAATCTGATGTTAATGAATAAGGAAGTCATTGTTTTCACTATGGAGATTATGCATGAATAACTAGAAAACAATTTCATTTGTTATTTGTACATGATGACAATAAGTCAAATAGTGGTAAAATTGGACACATAGTTGCAATAAAAAAACCCAAGATTTATTCTTGTGGTAGTTTGACCACTTTTGTTTTGTTGGAAGCTAAACTATTTTCAACATTGAAAGTAGCTCAAGCCTTTTTTCCTACAACTAAACTGCTCTAATCATTAAAAATAACCCCCCCTTTTGCTACAGTGGAATTATTCTTGGCATCAAAATAACTTGGCCATTTTGTACTCAAGGTTTAGATATTTTCGGTGCCAAGAGTAGCTTGGCTCCTCCTTTGAATATTTTTTTGTTGAACTATTCTCAACATCAAAAGTAGTTAAGGAAAACTTTGAAGCTTTCCGCAAGGTATTTTTGATGCCAAGAATAATTCAACAAATGTTTTTGAAGTAGCAATAATCTTGGCACATTTTCAAATTTCAAATTTCCAAATTTTCCAATAGTAGTTGTTTTTTCTTCCTTGTAATCAGTTATCATTCTGAACATAATTGTATATATTTTTTATGTTTATTATATATTTATGCAAGTTTTGGGACATGAATTGTCAAAGTTAGTTCAAAGTTCAACCATGCAAGATATAAATAAGCCCAAATAGTTTCTTATTTTTTACAATGAACTTGCTTCAAAATTCTACTTTTGTTAATTTAATATCCTTGGTTTAGTATGTTATGGTTCCAAGGAATCAATGGAGAATGATATGATGTCATTTGATAAGATTATTCAAGCAATCCAAATCCATACAATCGAGATATTATAAAAGTACAATTTTTTTCCAAATAAAAAGGCTTGGATGAAGATACCTTTTGTGTCACATGGTGTTGATGCCAATTATTTATCTAGTTCTAAAGATAGACAAATTTAAAATGGAATGGGCATTCCAAATGCAAGAAAAGGAAATAAGGTTTTCTATTATGTCCTACCCTTTTTTTTGGCACATATCTATAAATTCCATATTGTTGGATACATTTTATTGCTTTGTGGAACTACTTACAACCACAATGAACCTTAACAAATATGTGATCTTACCTTTTTCATTGTGTTCCTCCCCTCCATTCTTGTTGTTTACCTATGTTCATGTAATAATGCATCATGTTGGAGGTCTTTAAAGTTGGACAACATGAAATTGTATCTTGTCCATGAATTTTTCCATATTCAAAGCATCGATATTATTCTTTTGAAGCAATTCAAGGTCAATGTCCTTATTGTTAATGCATACAAAAAATGTGAGGGCAAGTCTTGGAAGACATGGAACTCTTTCACATTAAATTTTTTTTTTGAACATATATATTAGGTAAGAAAAATCTATCTATAAATGTCCATTTCTTTTTCTCCACTTTTTATAATCAATTAAAAAATTTAGTTCAATAATCATTGGTTGATAACAATTGATTATTCAACCCTTGTCTATAATGTGAGTTTCTATTATAGCCAATATGGCTATCAAATTCTATTACAAGGAGGTGCCAAATAGTGGAACATATTCACCCACCAAGATGCATGGATTTGTAGAAAAGGCGATGGAACAACTACAAAATGATCAATATTATGCATTCTATAAACATTAATATTGTATAAGTAACAAAAATAACACACTATTATTTGAATTCCTTGAACACAATTCAATGATTCCAATTTTTCCTCCATTTTGTATTCATTTGTACCTTTTGACCTTTTATTTGAAAGTTTTCAAATGCTTGATGAAGCCCAAAATATTTTGCCACGTGGACAAAAGTTTTAAAATGAAAAAACCAACTACTCCTTTAGTTGTTGTATTTATTTGTTAAAGTGGGGCTTGTGATTTGCAACATTAACATGGGAGGATTTTGAAAAATGGAGACTCTAGATTAGGTTAAAGATTCCATATAAATAAATTTGATCACAAATGTAGTAAAGGTTCAGAATATCATCAAATCATGTTGTAAAGCCTGAATGCACCACCTTTGAAGCATTCACCACAATTGAAACAATCTAACTCCTCCAAGAATGATGTAATTATAACATAGTCCAACATTTTATCTTTTGACGACATAATATTAAACTAGTTTTTCCCACATAGTGACTTGTCCTTTGAACTTTTCTACCAATTTTAACAATGTGAATTGTACTTTTGTACACACATTCCTTTGAATAATGTAAATGAAATAGGCACAAGAAAAATGATGCAAATGCAACCTTATTATCATAGCATTGGCTTTCACATGTTTTAACACGTGCCAACAAACATTGAACCATGCCCCAACTCCACGTGGGATAATGAATGAATTTTTTTGTCTACTCACAATACATTATGTTTTGTAGGATATGGTATAGGTGCTTACATTGCACTTGTCCCCCACGCTAACCCAAAAAAAATTCCAGCATTACAACAAAATATATGCATGAACAACTTGGATAATTCTCAACTGTGACATCATAACATTTGTGTTAGGAGAATATGTTGTAGATTCGTTCATACCTTGACTTGGGTGGACATTTATAGGGAGGGAAATAGACGTTGCAAGCATAAATAATTTACCAACCTCCTAATTGTTGGTGTGTTGCAAGTGTTAACTTGACCATTGAAGTACATTGAATTAAGCTAAATTATTTTTCATTTCTTAAGAATATTGTTCAAACCTTGGGGGAGGATCACCTATAATGTATGTGTGATCTTAAGTTTGGGTGGAGAGCTTCAATAAAAGTGGATTTGGAATGTTCAAACATGTTCACAATTTTCAACCTTTCAATGAAATTTTACCAATGTTTTCTCAATTAAAAGGACAAAGATATTGCCTATGATTGCCAATATAACATGAAAGTTTCCATTAATATTAAATTAACCAAAATACTTTGGAGGAATTGTTGGGGATATGAACTTAATGTTTTTTATACATGGTTTCAAAATGCACGAGTATTGTACTAAACCCTTGTCTTTAAATATTAATTACACATTGAATGTTACTTCATTCAAGATAATGAAAAACAAAATGCACAAATGATGTTACACGTTGACTGTGATTGACCCCAAAAAAAGTTGTTGACATAATTATTTGATTCCATGTGGCTACATGTAGATCAAAAGATGGCAACACCCATGCTTGAAGACATACCAAGTAGCCCATCTTTTAACATAAGTCAATGGAGATCCCCATCGATCATCAATGAATTGGTAGTAGCTTGCATGCCCAAGAATTGCTTCCAAATAAGGAGATTGACAATATTGCTTGTTTTAACTTTTTATTTTACAACAATGAGGTGACTATTGATGAGGGTTTCTATATATCTTTAAGGTGAAATCCAATGTTCAACGTAATCTTGTCTTTCATGAAAAGGCCATAAATGATTCCACTACAATTGACCACTCTCTGAATATGATGTATAATGTTCAACATGGTGAACATCAAGTCACAAGCCTTAACGAAGTCAAAATCAATTAATGTCTTTTTTGGATTTGCAAGGTTTTTGGCCTCAATAGGTGCCATTTTTGAAAGTTAAGAAAAAAAAACCATCGTGGTCTATTTTATTTGGATTTATGATGTCTGGAGTTTCATTTGCAAACTTTATAAAGTTTAGTTATGAACAACAATAAACTATGTTTTATGAGTTGTTTCTATTATTGTTCATTCAAGTTGTTTAATGTGAAAATCTTGGGCAATGTACATGTTAGCTACATCATGGCCACTTTGAATGTTCTTGCCATGATGTGATTCATATTGCAAAAGTTTGTGGTTTGTGAAGACATTTTTTTGACTAAACATTCCCATAGGTCAAACCAAATGTTATTGTCAACATAGAAAATGAGGTTAAACAAAAGCATGTACCTATTTGTGATCTTCCAACAAATCTAAAGCATGCAATTTGAAAACATGCATCTCTATTTACCCAACAAGGTTTTAGGTGGTTATACAATGTCTAAAGTTAGTCAATCAAACCAAATCTATCTAAACTATCTAATTTGATATTGTGTGGTAATTCATTGGTGATAATCTTAAAATGGTTGATGGCTTTTGGATCATGACTTTCAATGCATTTTCTTTATTTATTTGAATTCCATGATATTGTTTTCTAACACAATAAGAGGTTCCAATTCATTAACATTCAAGGAACTTCCCACATATTTTCCTTTTACACCCTTTGCACCCGTCATCTATTTGTTGATGTAAGTTTGCTTTCATTAACACTTCCCCGCACTTCTTAAATTGTCTTATGTTGGAAGCAAGTTTAAACTATAAACAAGGTGTTCCATAAATTTTTATGCAACATTTGCATGACAACACTATGATTTTTTCATGTATGTAAAAATTTCCTTAAGTTGCTATCATTTGTGGCCACTTCACTTTTGTCAAGACTTTCTGTTGGAGTAAAGAACTTTTCACACTCTATTTGTGTAGATACCTCTTCCCAAACTAATTTGTTAATTAAAATATTGTGACACATTCAAGGTCTTTTTCAAAGTGTTGTGTATTTGTTCATGATTTAAACCAAACTTCTACATTCCAACCATAAACAAAATTTGAATTTTCTACATTTTTTTGGGGTTCAATTTCATATGCTACACCACCTTGAAATATTTTCTTAGTTACATTTCACAATCACAAACAATCAAAACAACCTAGCCATGCATTCTACAATAACATGTTGTCATTCTTTTGTTAAATAGTGGAAATGCTACTTGCTTTGTATGCACACAATACATAGATGCAAAGAAGATGATGTCTTTTCAACCAATGGAAAATGTGTCAAGGTTTTAAAAATAATCATCTTTCATAGCAATGGGGCTTCTATTCACATTAGCAACAAATAGGAATATTTTCAGACATGTTGAAACCATTGTAAAGGCTAAAGAATGAACATTTAAATCAATATTGGAAGGCATATCAGATTTCACATGTCCTCAACTATTTCTAATATTCCTTTTAACACAAGTTGAAAAGATGTGCTAAAATGAAGTGTTTTCAAATGCATGTTTGCATCACTTGTTTTTACACTTGAATCATTCTAAATTGATTTTGGGACTATAAAGAGTGCATTCATTATGAAAAAGAACACAAGATGTGATGGTTCATAATGATACGTTGGTGATTTATATCATTCATTTCCTTGTCTGGTTAGAAGTCAAAACAACTACAAAATTATTATGGTCAAAACAATTGTAAAAGTCTATAGTCATAATAGTTCCAAAGATCTTCCAACAATCTACAATGTCAAGGAAATCTTTTATGAAAGGGGGTTGTGATAAATTTTATTAGAACAATTCTATTTTAGATTTTTTGAATTGACTTGTGTCACAAACGTCTTAAAGTTATTCAAGTCCACATTGAGTATGTAAGACCATGAAAGTTGTTGGTCAACCAAAAATCACCAATGTCACATTTCTTAAATGAAATTGAAAATTAGCTAGAAAGTAACTAGTTTAGTGTTCATAAGTAAAAACATTTATAGGTCATTGTAATTATGCAATGGAAAGCGATTATTAAAACATGAGCCATATTAATGGCTTTCCATTGGGCTACTATGATGGTGGTCACATCGACACCACCACATGGAAAGGTGAATGATGTGGTAAAATACAAAAAAATATCAAAAAAAAATTATCCATGTTGGAAGAATCTATTAAAAATTGTTTTTATTGACATGGATAAAATATGTCTTAAATATTTCCTCATGTTCATGTTCACATGTTCACGAAATAACATCCCTAGACCCTAATATACAACCTTATCATTCAAAATGTTAAAAAAAATTTGTTGAACTTTGTGTGAAGGATTTCCAAATTCGTCATAATCCAAAACCAAACAACTAGCATTTAAGGTTCTAATTTCACTTACAAGTATGGGAAATCTTCATATGTGTCACTACTTTAACTACATGCAATCTATTAAAAATTCGCCTATTTTAGACCCCCACCAAAAAATTTGCAATCTTTAGTTCAAGCATAAACACATTAAAACATAATCCATGGTACAAAATGACATCAACATCCAATGCAACTTTCAAAGACCCAATAATTTGCATTACTCCACACAATTTGAGTTATCTATTAATTTCTAAACACAACATTTTTTAATCCAATTAGCTTGAGCATAGCATGGCCCAACACCTTTCCAACATTATGTTAAAAACGATGAATTTATGTTTTAGTATATGTGAACAAAAGGGGCCATTTTTTCTACTTGTGGGTTGGTAGCACACATAGTGCACCTCTTCAAGTTTCATGGAAGATGTAGCATGAAGAAGAAATTAGGACTTAAACTTGGTGAATCTCATAATTGTTCGAATTGATGCACTATTAAGTAATTGGGTGATGCATGTGTGTGCATCAAGGAGTTTTGATTTGCAAGTTCCACTAAAGTACCACCTATCCACAATATTCCAACCATATAAATTATTACTAAGTAGGACATGGATAGAGAATGACTTGTTTTATGCACAACCATAGGAAGAGTTGTGGGTTTAAGGTTTGGAACCAAATTGACAAGGCATGGCCTAGGCTTGTCAACACCCTACTAAATATATTCCAAGAGTCAAAACAAGGAAAAAAGAAATGTCATTTATCCAAGTTTGTAATTAAGTAGCGAATTACTTCCTTTAAACACAATGTTTTCAAAAGAAAGAATTAGTCAAATTTATATAAACAAGGTTAGAAGATGATGATGTTAAATATTTGAAATACATAGAATAATAAGTTTATAAACTAGGATATTGTCAAAACATTGTGAGAAACGATGGATACAACATATTCGACTACATGTTTTAATCAACTAACATGTAACTAATTTGTAATTTTACAATAAAAATGCAACTACATGTCTTAAATGACTAATATGCAACTAGTTTGCAACTTTATAACATAAATCCAAGCATCACATCAAATTATTATGTTCTTCTATAGTTACAAATCAACTTCAACAATTTGACACACAATTGCTAGGTGGAAGGTTTTGGTCATCATTGTTTGATATTATGCCTTAGTTGCAAAAAAATTGTAACATGCAAATTTGAATCCCATGGGGTGACAACATGGATTGTATGAACCAATGTTGGCCAGTTTTGGCTTTTAAGTTGAACCTTTAGTTTTGGTGCATGCATTTTTGTGTAGTAGAAAACCATTGGTTTTGGTTTTTCTTTTTTTTATTCAGCTATTAGTTTTTGATTTGACAATTTCAAAACTATTAGAAACCTTTGGTTCTAGGATTGGTACATGGCTAATTTGAGCCAAATCTTAGCATTGTTTTACAATGGTTTAGGGTTGGATCCTAAATTTTATTTTAAAATCAATGTTGTTTTATTTTTGTTCCCACATGTTATTGGTTTTCTATGCATTATTGGTTGGTTGGTTGGATTTGAAATTTCTTGATGTAACAATGGACACTTTCATCATCATTTGTCAAGCGAGGATTTTTTAATTCAATAATTTTGAGGCATTAAAGTGCTTGGAAAATATCATAGTTTTAAAAACAAGTAACATTTTCGTACAAGATATCTTTGAAACAAAGTTATAATATTGCAATTGTAATTGTTGATAACTTTTTTTATTTAAATAAAAGAAAGCAAGAATATATTTTCAATTTTTCATATTTACAAGTTAAGTTAGTTTCTTATTGTCATTGTCCATTTTTTATGGTCCTTATATGTATATATGTATTTTTATTTTGAGTATGTTACATTTTACAAAATATATTCTAAATTGTCAATCAGTTATTAAGGAAATTAAATTGTAAAGTTCAAACACATGTTTCTTGTTTTATTTGATTGTTCGTGGATTGTGATAAAAATGGTGTCATGCTTGCTTCCTTGTAGCTAGGTATTTTAAATATATATAGAAAATACATTTTGTTGATTTGGGTTCTCAAAAAAAATCATGAATATCAAATTATTTCATCTTTATTTCTAGGAGCAAATGTACACAAATTAGATTATAAAACTTTTTTAAGACAATTGTTTGCCATTAGTATGTTATTTTTATTAAATTAAAAATTGTTTCAAATTTTTGAACAAATAAAATCAACACTTGAAGCATTTACTTCTTTAATGAAATAATATTTTATGACTTAAAAATATCAATATTACAATTCATGGTTTTTTAAGCTATCCAAGTTGATTATCTTTTCACCTTGATTAATTAATGTGTCTGTTTTTTACCAAAGGCATATGGTTTAAATGACACATGTATTTTTTGACTACTAAACTTGATTAAAATGACTTATTTGATTATTTATCAAATTGAACCAAAATTGACCACCTTGCCAATGGGTTATAGTCAAATGGGACATTTGGTCTTGAGTTGGACAAAACAGAATGACATGTTTGGTCAAGATGACCAATGGTTTTTTAATCAAATTAACATCCTATATTAATGAATAGGCCTAACTATTTGATTATTATTTAAGTTAGGTAGGTAGACTTAAGTAAGTAGATAACCAAGGCAATTACTTACTTAGGCTTACCTAGCTACCAACCTATTACATAAATTAGGTAAGTAGCTTAGGTCTATTTACTTACCTAGTTACTACTTAGGTTAGGTAGGTAGCTTAAGCCTATTTATCTAGGTCTACCTACCTACCTACCTACCTACCTACTTCCTCCATCTTACATACCTACCTCCTACTTCCTCTACCTACTAACCTACCTCCAACTTACTTACTAATTACTTAACTTTTTTACTTACCTACATAAATAGTGACATGAAATAAACATGTGAATTAACAAAATTGACAAGAATTGTCACATTTTGGAGGTCTAGTCCATTGGTAACGACTTGATTTATTATTTTGAAAGTGAAGGGTTCAATTCCAAGTTATACTTGTAACTTATGTGCATGCTTAATGGATTGGGGTAAGTAGGCTAGGTTAAATATTTTACGTTAGGCTTATCAACTACCTACATGCTTGTCTTTTTATAACCCATTTAAACCCATTTACTATCTACCACAAAATTTTAGTAAAATTAGTGCAAAAATCGTAAAACGATATGTCTATGCAATTGTTGTGATCTAATTTTGCATAAAACTATGCAATTTTTGTGTATTAAATATGAACATTCATGTATGTGCTTAAAAAACAATGTTTCATCTATTTACACAATTAGATATTGAATGCATACAAATATTATTCATATTACCATAGCACGAAATTCATATGATTTTTATTCAAACCTATGAAACCTAGTAAATTTGTGATTAGTACCTCCCTATATATATAATTAATATTTGAAAAAAATTTGATTTAAATTTAGGTAAAATATTGACTAATCGAATGGTTCACTGTTTCTGAATCAAAATGACCAATCAAATAACCTCCTATTTTGATAGGAAAAAAAACCACATCTTAGTTACAAGAGGGGATCTAAATTGACTTGTCCAAATTGACAAGGTGGTTTTTTTTATGCCCATCATTTGGGGTTTTTAAATTATTATTATTATTTTTTGTAGGAGTGCATCATAATCATAACCATTATAATAATGTGATGCATTACCAATTGAAGTTCAAATATACTTTAAATTTAAACTTTGTGGTTTTGAATCAAATTGAAAAAACTATGATGGAACATTATTCTTTGTACATATGCATTGATTTGCAAAATTTTCATTGATAAAAATTATAAAATAAAATTTAATCCTTTTGTTAAAATAATAATTTTATGACAAACAATTGTATGTTACAAATGTATACTGCATCATTTCTATTTGCACCAACTTCATGACATAATGATAAATTAAGATGTGATCACTTTTAATTACACATTTTGATCAATAAACCTTTTAATTTCCCCCCAAATCATTTAATTTTTGTTTGTAGTGAAAATTACAACATTGTGACAATTTTTTGGATCAATGTACTATACAAGACACTCACAAAGTGTCTTTGAATTGAAAAATCAAAGTCTTGCATAAAAATATTCATGTATTTCATGTGGATTCATCAAATTATGTTATATTGGTCTTTAAGCCCCTTTTTATGGTTGATCAAGAAAGTTTTAATATAAGTCCCATGTTTGCAAATGCGAACCCAATGAAATAATTGGAAGTGTGATGAATATGGGATGCTTGGAGGAGGGCCATTTCCCACAATATTGAATAAGACTTTTAAATAATGAAAACATGGTAATTTCCATGAATGGAAACATAGGCTAACTTTGCACAAACAAAATGGGACTATACCGACCTATCTTGATATTAATGTTTATTTTTGTTAACATTTGTGTGATAACTGATCAATAATGCATTTCCTTAAAATTAATTTGATCATTCAAATCTTATTTGGAATATAGTATTAATGAAAAATCATTCATAAGAAATTTTTAATAGCAAGTGGCATTGTTGATAAAAATCAAATTTCACATGCAAGTTTATAGTCAAGAATGTGTGATAGTCTCCTTAATTTCATTCAGTCAATTGAGGGCAAATTGGGGGTGCGTAAATCAATGTAATTAGGACCTTGAAGGTAGGGTTGGAGTTCAAACTCCCATAGCAATGTTATGAATGGATTAATTGTTTTTTGGATCTAATTTTATCAAAACCTTGCATGCAACATATTTTTGCCTTTTGTTATTTGTATGTGAAACATTTTTATTGAATTTTGATAAGATGTATGGTCATGTGAAAGAAAGCAAGATTAATATGGGATGAAAAAAATGGACTATCAAATAAAATTTTCTATTCATCATTAGACAAATATATTTTGTTTTAACTAAAGCTTCTAAATTCAATGAAAATCCATAATGTGTTTTTTGTTTCCTTGTTGGAATTTAAACTATGTAAAAACAATTAAAAAAATAATTTCATCTTTTTTATGAGTGCCAATGGCAAAATGTACAATGCTTACACCTTACACTAATGCAATGTTTACTCCAATTGATGAAGTCTTCCACATTGGTGATGAATTGCACATGAAAATAACAAAAATGATTAAAATCTCCATGTTAACTTCAAATGGAAGTGGGTCATTGCTTGCATGTTGGTTTCCTTTCAATAGTTATCACCTTCAAGGTAATGTGATGACAAATGTGGTCAACATGGCATCACTAATAACAAAATCCATGACTTCTTGAAAAGTTGATCCAAGAGTCAATCCTAAAACCCAATGTCTTTGAATTGCCGTCTCAATCTATAAGAAAAAATCTAATCCCAAAAACCCAAAAATATAGCATAAACCTTTTCAACAAACCCATAAAATGGCATAACATTCATCACTGCCATTCAAGCAAAAATGATTGATTGATCTCTTGGGTGGTTAGGGTTCAGCTACACAAAACATTTCGTTGAAACAAACCTCAAGTTCTTTCTAAATCATCCACAAAAATTTGAATCTAGTACATGCATATCTTCACTATGGAAGTTTACACACAATGAGTTTCTTTTGTTGTAAAATGTTTTGGCACATCCAATTTGAAATTTTTTTTGCTATCATTGACTCATACCATGCTCTCCTAAATGCATGTAAAAAAGTTACAAAGTATAAAAAGGACGAGTTGTCGTCACTAGATGACATAAAATCAGGATAAAGATTGTGATGCAAGTATAGACAAAGATGGAAAGAGTTGGACATAGACAAAAGGAGTGAGTGTACAAGAAGCAACCAAATGGACGAGCTGATTTCTCTTAAACGCATCCTTCAATTGCCAAAGTGTTTAAGAGTATCGATAATATGTTTTGACAAAGTCTAACATAGGGCATTGGGACATGGCTATTCTACATTACTTTTCAATGCAGTGAAAGAAGACATGACATCATTAAGTTATCGAAAGGTCAAGGCATGAAATGTATGTCGCACCCAGCATATATGTTCTTTAATCGCAATCATGCTGGTACAGTGATGAACACTTAACAAATTGGGAATTGAAAAAATAAAGAATCAAAAGGGTTTGCTCATTGGGCTGTTACACATGAAAGTATAAAACTTTTGAACTTCACTTAGAAGAGCCTGGAAAACGGTATGGTTGAAGGGCATTTGAGGTCAGGTTACCTTGATGAAGGTAAGGTGCCACCTTCAGAAGTCTATCATTCTACCACAATAGAGATATCCATAAAGTCAAGAAAAGACAGCACCAGTACCCTGAGTTTGGTCATACACGGGGTGAGAGTATATTACCATTCAAGGGGGTGTGAAACTCAGAAAACCATCAATTTTGGTGGTAAACTGAGTTTCATCCTGTCTTTCATTTTTCTCGTGCGCCTCCATTGCTGCTACATAGATTTTCACTGCTCCTACCTGTACAGCTACTATAATTCTTCTCCAACCTTGTGCATTTAATGCTGGGATTCAGCGTTTCGTGTTGAGTTTCAGCGTTTCATACTGAGATTTAATAAAATCTCCTTACTTTACAGATACCACTAAATGAGGGGTTAGAGAGTGAAAGGAGGCCCAAAGACGGGTGAATTTGCGGATATCTGTAACATGTGAAGACTTTGTGTCATTTTGGACTCACTGAACAGGCCACCCATCATTAGTTCTTTCTCCTAAAGTATAATTATTTCCAAGATTTTAACTTAGTAGATTTGATCTGATTATATGATGGGTGCTTCCACCGAAGCACATTTTGCAGTTTATCTCCTTTCGTGTACTTAGCTATTAAAAAGGGGATTGCTTGCTTTAGTGTCACCCAATGCAGGAAGAGTGTTCAGCCTTCTCTGTTTGATTTAAGCAAAGAGTGTTGGGATTGTAGAGTAGAACTGTATCTATCTTACCACTTTAGCCGACAAAAAACCAAATGTTACTTACCATGCAGGCCAATATAATGGAACTTGGAAGATGATGATGATGCCAAAAGGTTCAACAAGCTTAGGAATTGTTACTCTACTATATTTTTCTTTTCTTCGATGCTGGTGTGAATTGGTATTTGAGCCCTTAATTTGGGGGAGAGGACCTGATCAAACTGGATAGCTAGAGAGGACCCAGGCACTCCAGGATTCCAGGCAGAAAGAAAGAAAGAAAGAAAGAGGGTTTTTTCCTCTCCTTGTTCCTTGGAGAAGAAAAAGAAACCAGTGTCATTAAGAGAATTGCTGAACTGACCTAAGTAAGATTCTAGTTTCTTCTCACAAGGTTTGGGTTGTCCTTTATTTTATGTGCAAATTTTTTTTTGTCACCGTTGTGAATTTTTTGGAAAAACTTTCTTTCGGGCCCAAGTTCAATGATTTTTTTAAATCATCGAAAAGAGAAAAAAGTAATTTAAAGATTGTCACATTTTCTATACGTGGTTCAAATAAGTAGCCAAAAATGTACTTGGGTTTTTCTTTTCTTTTCATAATTAAAGAGCCAAATTTGACTAAAACACGTTTCACACTGTATATATAGCAGCCTTGTTTTCACTGGCAAAATTTCACCAAAAAAGAAAAAACCAAATCAAAAATTGAAAATGAAGTGCTTTCTGAGGATTTCCAATTGCCAGAAGTGAGAAAAATAAAAATAGCCAAATTATAAAATTTTGGTTGGTTTTCAGGAAGTATCCAAAAAGACAAAAGGATGAATAAAGATTTGTACTTCATATTTGGTTGGGTTTTATAGTCAGATTTGACTAAATCTTCTTAGCGATGATTTCCATTTTTTTCCCACATCTTCCAATGGATGATCGTCAATTTGGTTACATTAAAAAAAATCCTTTAGAAAACACCAATAAATAGAGCAATAACCAGGGAAGGGTTTTTAAAATTCAATTTTCTGATATCCAAAAAATTGTTGAATTTTTCCAAAAATGTAGCAAAATTTGTAGTCCAATAGACACTACCAATTTTTATTTTTTTAAACCAATTTCTTTTGTCAAAAACATGAAAAAAAATTCCCCAAAAAAAATA
>Ga0116231_10005407_pt1 | contig 25198 bp, 23 predicted proteins | sample S1TSphgellanicum_2_FD_89695 | JGI IMG/M metagenome (GOLD analysis project Ga0116231, IMG submission 89695) | Host-associated microbial communities from peat moss isolated from Minnesota, USA - S1T2_Fd - Sphagnum magellanicum MG | ecosystem: Host-associated > Plants > Peat moss > Unclassified... | reverse complement strand
CCCTCTTTCCTTTCCCTTTTCCCCCTCCCTTTTTTTTTTTCTTTTTTTTGTTTTTTTTCTTTCTTTTTTTTTCCTTTTTTTTTTTTTTTTTGCTTTTTCGTTTTTTTTTTTTGTTTTGTGTTTCTATTTGAAGTTTTTATGGTCTCTTTGTTCTTTTTATGGCTTTGTTTTTTCTTTCTTTCTTTTGTCTTTGTGTGGGTGTGGAGTTGTGGTAGAGGAGGATAGGAGGAAAAAAAAAAAAGGAAGATAGATGAAGAGGAACAACAACATGAGGAGCAACTAGAAGGGGTGAGTCTCTTGCAATTCAACCTTTGCAAACCAACAATGGTAGTAGAGGTTTGTTGTCATTGCCATGAGCTTTCGATTGCAGCAAAGGTTTGCTACCTTCATGGGGATTAAAATTTTTTTTAATAAAATTGATTGATTTATTTATTTTCTCTTTTGCTTTCAGTTTTTTTCCCCTGTTTACTGCTTTTTTTATTACTGTTTATTTTCTAGCATTTCATTTTTTTCTTTTTTTTTTCTCTTTTTGTCCTATATTTTATATTTAATTTTTCAGTAATGTTTAAAATTATGGTTTTTATATTTCTTTTAAAATTTTCTATACTATTTGAAAATTGAATTTCTATGTGGTTTAGTTTTAGTTTTTTTTTGTTGGTTTTCTTAATACTGGTTTTTTGGGGTTTTAAAGTTATTGCTTTCTTGGTTTTTGCTTGGATTTTTTCACCTTTTTATTCTTTTTATCTTTTTTTCATTTTTTGTTTTCTACTTTTTGTACTTCTTTAAAATCATGCTTTTATATTTCTTGTTTTATTTCTCATTTTCATTTTCAGTAATTTTAAGAAATATATTTCTATCTTGTTTCTTTCTTTCTTTTTTCTTTATATATATATTAGTTTAAAAAAATTTCTTTTCCTATTTTTTGGGGATTTTTTGCGTTTTTTTTGCTTTTATTTATTTATTATTATTTTTTGCTTTCTATACTTCCTTAAAATTTTGGTTTTATATTTCTTATTTTATTTTTGGTTTTCATTTTCTATACTTTAAAAATAAATATTTCTCTCTTGTTATTTTTAATGGGTTTTAAACAGGGTTTAATTTTGTTTTGTTTTTCTGGTTTCTTTTTTTTCAATTTTGGTTTTTAAAATTATTTTTGATGTTATTTTAATTTTCTATTTCTTGTTTTTTTGTAATTTTTGCAAATGTTATTTATCTCTGTTTTTTCTTCTTGGTTTTTTGTTTCCCTTCTTTTAATTTTTTCAATACTATTTTTGGGTTTTAAAATTTTTAATTGTTCTTTTTCTTTCTGTTTTGTGTGGGTGAATGTGTGGGAAAAGGTAAATCATTCCTTTGTGTGTTGGGCAATTGTTCAAACAAAGACCCATGCCACAAGTGACTAGGATCACTTGTGAAATGATAGACTACAAATAAAACCACATTGGTGCTCACAACGGTAAGAATTGTTTTTTTAAAGTTGCTCACTGTATTAGGCATTTAGTGTGGGGTCCATCTTCCCCATGTAATGACCAAATTAAAGAAGGACAAGAATCTTGTTAGTTTAATTTGAGTTAGCAAGGTCTCTTATGCAAAGGGCCTTGGAGATGTTTGGGATAGCCAAAATTGGACAAGATCTTCACTCAAAACGAGTGTGAAAAGGAGATCATCTAACTTGCAAATTACCATGAATTAGAGATGATGCATAGTTAATAAGTTTCATAACATTTAATTTTCATTTCAAATTTGCATTATGCTTCAAACATGTGTTTTTCAAATTATACTCATTGGTTTGTGTGTATGTTCACTTTAACATTCGAGGTACCACCAAAGAGGATTTCATAGCTGATTTGGTGAAGATAATTTTGGCAAACTAACAATTATACATTTAACGATATGTTCAATTGGCACAAAATGCAGTGGCACACTATTAGAGTGCAAATGGATTATCATTGAAATCTATTATTGAGAATTCTAATGAGAATGAGGGTGAGAGCAATTAGCTTGACATTCCATTTTTGAACTAATACACATTTTGTACCATGTGTATGGCATCCATGAATTTTCCATGCAATATTTTTATAGATTAGTTTAGCCTCCATGGATATAGCACATTGACATTGGAAATGAATGTATGTAAACCTATCTACTTGTAAAAAGTTTGAATTTTATTTGTACAAAAACAAGGTTACTAAGATCCATATATAATGTATGTGCATAGATTGCATTAAACACAAAAATTGATTGGATGTATTGTTAGTAGATGAGGGTATTACAATTATAGTTTAAATGTTTGTGGAAATTCCATTAAAGTTTAAAAATATGATTTTGTGCAATCCCTTCATTGTAAAAACAATCCTTTATTTCATAGTTAAAACTTTGAAATAGTTTATATATGCATGATGAGGGTATTGTGTTTACACTTTTGTTATCAAATACCCTTATGACAAGACAAAACATATTCCATCAACCCTATTTTTAAATTTAATACACCCGTAATGGTATTGCATAAGCTTTGATTGTTTATTGGTCCATTCAATACCCTAAACCCTAAACTGAACCTTAATACACCCATGATGGTATTGCATAACCCCAATAAGAATAGGGTAAACCAAATAAGGGTATTGCAATTGAATTAAATGTTTTTACCTTAGTATTATGTGAGGCCACAATTAAACATTGGTTAAACCCATAATAAAGTATTGCATTAGAGTCAACAAAAGTTATTTCCAATATGTCTTCAGGGTATTGCATTTTTGAATTAGATAAAATAAAATAATTTCAATTGGCCTAAGGGTATTACAAAACACCAAAATGATCTAAAGGATATGCACTATCCTAATGAAGGTATGTAGATGTGAATATGGTTGGATATGATATTTGTGTTCTATCTTAAAGTAATGCATGTGTGAATTGGGTTGGATATGATATTGTCAACGTGTCCATAGGGTATTGCATAAATGAAATAAATGAGATAAAATAGTTACAACTAGGCTTACTTGGGATTGCAAAACAATAAAATGATCCAATGCATTTGCATTACCTTGATGAAGGTAATGCATATGAGCATTAGGTTGGATATGTTATTTGGAATGTGTCCTTACGGTATTGCATTGCTGAATTATATGAGATGACATTAGTTTAATAAAATTGAAGATATCTCATTATAGTAAATTTGTTGTGTTCATGCATTAGTCTATTGAGGGTATTGAAAAAAAAAATAAAAAAAATATGATATTTTCCTTTTGTCTTAATAGTATCGTATTTCAATAAAATCATCCAATGGGTGTGCATTACCCCAATGAGAGCAATGTGATGATTAATTAATTTATATATGTTTTTTGCAAGTTGTGTCAAGGGTATAACATGAGTTTAAAATCTAATAATTGTGAGGAAGTTCAATGAGGGTATTGCAAGAATGGTTAGATCAATGGATTGATGTGACTTGAGTAAATATATTAAGTTCATTTGTAATACCCTCATATGGGATTTAATTGTTAAGTTTTATAAGGCTACACAAAAAAAGTAAATATTAATTACAATACCCTTAGTTGCGTCATTGTAACATTGTTTTCAATAGTCATAAAGTTACAGGGTTTAGTAGGGAGGTCGGTGGGTAGGTAGGAAGGAGAGTGAAGCAATCTACTTGGGATATGGCAATACCTTGATTGCCTTGGTGGTGATTTAGTGTGTAGGTACATAGGTAGGTAGATGGGTGGGTAGGTAGATAGATGGGTGAGTAGGTGGGCAGATAGGTAGGTAGGTGGGGGAGGGAGGAGACCAGGGTGCATAGGCAAGTAGTCTAAATGTAGGCAGGCTGGTGAGATCTGGGCAGGTGTGGGGGGTGAGGAAAAAAATGTTCCCAAAAAAAAAACCACCCTGGGCTGAGGAAAGGAAAAAAAAATGATGCAACTTGAGTTCGCCACCTTGGTTAGCCCAGGGACAGGGAGGGATGAAAAAGGTGCACCCATCAGTGCACCATCCATCCACATTGGTGCACTGGTGGGTGCTGGTTCACTCTGGCCAGTTTTGGAGACTCTGATTAACTAATTTGGGTATTTGTTAGAAACTTCAAGCCTAGTTTAAACCTAATTGAAAAAAATCTAAAGCTCATTCACAATATTTAAATATCTAAATTTAAAAATTATAAAAAATAAAATTAATTCTAAAATGTAAACCTAATTTTAAGAACTTAAAACTCATTTAAATAATTTAATAAGTTTAGATTTTGCCTGGAAACTAGGGTTTTTAGAGACGAGGCATTTTTTGCTTCAGCTTTTTACTTTTGGACATGTTTATGTCACCATTTAATGCCTAAATCTCTCTTGGGATCAGTGATTTTGTTGGCCAAAAAATTCGCCATTTTGCTAAATATTAAAGATGTCCTAACCAAAATAGTCAAGGGAATTAATTTTCAAAAAAATTCTCACATTTAGAGGAAGAATGTTATGATATTGTTGAGATTTTTGAAGAGTTTGGGCAGATTTCTAGCTTTCTTGTTTTTGAATCGCCATATTTAAGTAATAGGTTCTAGCCATTTGCCAACATGTAATAGGATTCCTAGATTTTCTACTTCTCTATTTGTCATATGGCACAATTGGAAATTAAGAAAAAATAATTCTGCCAAAGTAATTTAGTAGGGGGATTAAATTAAATTAAAACCTAATTAAAAAATAAATTTAATACCTATAATTTTAATAATTTGAAATGTGATAAAACACTCCCCACCCCACTCCTTCCTTGGTTCATCCGTCCCTTGGATGATAATGCATGCCGTGGCGCCCAACACGTGGTGTTTTGCTCCCATGCGCTTTTGCTCTCCTTCCTTCCTTGCTTCGTTCGCAACGCTTTTCTTCCCTTGCGCGTCTGCTTCGTTCCTGCAGCGGTGGCTGCAGCAACACCTGTGCTACAGGAAAGCTTTTTTACGTTCCTTCGTCTGTCTCATGCCACACTTGTGTTGTTCCATCTGTTCCTCCTCACTTCGTCTCTTTTCTTACTCGAAAACTTGCTGTCTGTCTGTCTGTTCTTCTCTGTCTGTGTTATTCTGTGTTTTTTCTTTGGGAATGTCCGACTAATCCTCCTCGCTTCAGTTTGCGCTTGACCAACTCGGAAGTAGAAGAAGGAGCTGCTGTTTGGCGGGATCTATTTGTTTGATGAATTGACCAGGACAGATAAGAAGAAGAAGAAGAAGAAGAAGAAGAAGAAGAAAAAAGGGGGAAACTTGCAGGGGGATTGAAGTTTTGATAGTCGGTGGAAAAGAAAAAAGAAGTAGTGCTGTAGCAACAGAAGCTTGCATTTTGATTATTCCGGTGTCGAGAATTTTGGGTGCTTGTTGGAACTGATACGGCATTTGTTTGTTTGTTTGTTTGTTTTTTTTTCCCCCCCTTTTGGTGAGATGTGTTTGAGCTAGCGAAGCTGAGGAAGAAGAAGAAGAAGAAGATCGAGCTTGGTTCGTTCCAAGGACAAAAGATAGGAGTGTTTGTTCGTTTGTGGGTGCTTGCTTGCTGTGTGCTCTGATGCTGCCGTTCTTTTTCGGCTTCAATTATGTGGCTGGTGCTCGTACTATTCTCAAGCAAGGATTCCGTTCTTGTCAGCAAGTGATCGGAGGTTTTTGGTCTGGTTATCCGAAGAGCAGCAGCAGCAGCAGCATCACTGGAAGCCAACAGAGCTTGATGGCTATAGAAGAAGAAGATGCTGCCGCTGCCGCTGCTGTGGATGCTTCTTTAAACGCTGCTACTATGGACCAGCTATGTCGTCATCCCTGGACAAGCCAGACCCAAGAAGAAGAACAAGACATGGATAGAGAAATCTGGGAAAAGTTGCCGCATGACTTGATAATCAAGGTTTTAGCATGGCTGCCGCCGCCGTTTGTTGTGCGCATGCGCACAGTGTGCAAAGCTTGGAATTCGCTCTCGTTTTCAGCAGATGATGTTTCTCGACTCCCTCCGCGTGAGCCGTGGTTACTCGTCTGCAACTACAGTTCTTCTCCGAGTTCCCAGACAGTGTCGGCTTTCGATCCCGGAGCTCAGAAATGGTACACAGGGATTCCTCTCACCTTCGATGGACTCAGAGCTTCCAACATACAAGTGTGCACTTGTGCGGGGGGATTCCTCCTGTGCCGTTCCTTGGAGCATGTCCTCTACACATGCAACCCATTGACCAAGTCTTGGCGGAAGTTGCCGCCGTGCTTAGCACCGATCGGGGGTTTCACCTTCGAGGGTTTCGAGATGGACTTCGATGCCGCCACGGGCAAGTTCCAAATCTATCACGATCTTTGTCAGTATGACGAAACCGATCGCTGTGACCGCATGTCGGAGCTTTACGACTCCGAAAGCGATTGCTGGAAACCCTTTGGTGCCATCGCTGCACATGATGGAGAGCTTCCCGAGAAGATTGCTTTCCTCAACCGAGTCCTGTACTGCGTTGCGTTTCTGGCTCCTGTCAGCTTACGGCGCTACAAACTGCAAAACCAGGCTTGGTCAGAGATTCCCTTACCTGCTCTCAAAGCTCCCATCTACAGAATCATCACTGTGAATCTAGTGGAATGCCATGCTCGCTTGTTGCTTGTGGCGGCCATCCTGGAAGGAGGGGATTGCAGGAAAAGCCTTAGGGTTTGGGAGCTGGTGGAGGAAGAAGAACAACAAGAAAAAGAAGAAAAAGAAAGCTCAGCAGCAACAGCTGCTAAGATGATGAAGTGGGTGGACTTGGAAATCAAACCAAACCAAGATAGTGAAGCACTGCTGGAAATGGATTTTGCAAAGTACAGTTGTGTGGGAAGAGGTAATTCCTTCTCTGTGTTCAGTATCAAAGCTTCTGAGGACGGCAAAGCCCTAGCTTGTGATCTGAAGAACAAATCATGGCATTGGATTTCCCTTTGCCCTGGAATTGAGCCACTTAGGTTAACAGATATCATTGGAAGTCGGAGAGTCATCTGGGGTACTGGAATCAAACAGTTTCTTGCATATCAGCCCACATTGCTGCATGTGCAATGAGGAGCTGCTGCCTGAGTTTGAGGTGTGCACTGAGCACACTCTCTCTCTCTCTCTTTGCAAGTCGGAGAGTCCATACAGGGTACCTGCATTCTAGCAACATCTTGCATAACTTGATGATCAGCCCCACATTGCATGTGCTGTGAGATGCTGCCAGTGGGCTTCAGTTTGAAGAGTGCGCCAGGCCCTTCAAATAGGTGACTTGTCATATGCAGATACTGGAATTTCAACAGTCTCTTACACAGGTATCAGACCAACATTGCATGTGCAGTGAGGTGCTGGTGGGGCCTGAGTTCAAAGGAGTGCACTCTCTCTGCAGAATGGAGCAAAGCCATGTTCAATATTCTTCAGGGGTGCACTCTCTGGATAGCCCTCTGTACAAGATGTAGTTAGAAATTTGTGTAGTTTGGAAAATGCTATGTTGTTGTTTATTACACCATTTATTGCTTGCTGACATAAATGCAAGTCACAATATCCGTTGCTGCTCTCATCTCATCAACGTGTGTTCATTGTACATTGAGAAGCAGCTCCCTCTTAACATAATTTTTACAGGTGTAGGCATGTTTTGTTGCCTTGAACCACCCAGTTGTCTTGTCAATTGAAATTTGTACCAGGTGGCTACAATAAGATGGGCTTGCATACACAAAGCAAAGTCATTTCCCGACCTGTAGAATAAGTGTTTGAAAAGTTGGGATGACAAAAATGCCTTCTCTTGTCCCTTCTTGGATCTAGCAGTTAAGCAAAGGTTCTTGAGGTATTTCCTTTGATAATCTTTGACAAGACATTCTCAACCAGAGTATGCAGATATTGACATGACCTTTGTATGCCTCATGTTCATACCAATAGCTCTCTATTACTGCTAAGTTGGGCAGGCACTGTCAATAGTCAGTTTTACAAAGTTCTTGAGGCTTTTTGTAGTTCTACAGCTTTCTTTGTTGCTCAGATGGCTGGACTTATTGTCCTTCCAAAGAATAAATAAAGGCTACCCTTTAAAGATTCTGTTAATGAGGACTATTTTGGTGTTCAAAGTCTTTCAAATAATTTTTTGTATAGAGTCCTTTTAAGTGGTGGGGAGCTTCTGAAGTGCACTTGGTTGGCGTTTGTTTGTTTATTTTCCCTCTATTGTTTGTTATTCTATGTTTCTTTGTGTGTACTCTTTTGTTTGTTTTTTTTCCCCCTCTGTTTTCTCTCTATGCTTTTTCCCCTTCTTCGGTATTAGTTTGCTATCCAGTATCATGGCCAGGAGTCTTCCTGTTGCTACAGGACTTGTGACAGAAACTCAGTACTTAGGCTAGTGGTTACACTGGTCTATACCCATTCACGGTCCTTGAATAAGTGAGACTGTAGCTGTTCATATTTCTAGTCTATTGTTCATTTTTAGTTCTATGCTTTTATGTTACCTGTTCTTTGATTTTAGTTCTACCCTTTTGTGTTTTTATTCTTCCTGGTTCTTGAGTGCAAGATGTTGACTTCAAGCAAGAGTTTAAACCTTGTGCTGGCTGTCTTAATTGTGAGTATGGATATTTCTTGATTCTCATTAGAGTTGTTAAGTTTGCTGCGTCGTGGCATCCACCTCAAAATGTCAACTAAAATTTTAGTCTACATGCAGGCAAATTTTTTAACAACGTATGCATGATAATCAAATTCATTGTTTCTCTCAGGAAACCCTGAGGTCCTGCAGCAGTGCCAATCTTTCACTTTTTCTGAGCTGACTTTCTATGTGACTATTGTTGCTGCATTTCGAGACACAAAAAGTTTCCTCTGCTTGCCTCCTGTGGCATGCATCTGAGTTGCACAAGACTCAAAATTCATATCAGATCCACAACTTTCTTCCTGCCATTGCTACTTCTAAAGCATAAGAAATGTTCCATTTGGTACCCTGCAAAATAACCTGAGGGTTTGCAGTCCAGAGCTGTGTGGTCTTATCTGTATGCATTGGTGATAACTGACAAGTGTTCAAGTGGAGTTTATCCATGACGAAATAAGTGTTTGAGTTAAAGTGCAGAGGACCTTGGGGATATGTACAGGTTGAGATGTTGGAGCTTTTTACACTAGTGTGGAAATGTTGGATCATGTGAGGTCTAGGAGATCAGGGACCTGTGTAGTTATGTTGTATTTAGTGGAATGAGTGTTGTGCTATGATGTCGCTTGGGAATACCTATGTTGGTTTGAGTCTCTGTTTTCAGCTATGTTTACATTTGTGGAACTGAAGAAGAATGCAATTGTGGAATTGTGGTGTCTGAGTTAAGTCCAGCAACTCAAGGATAAGATTGAGGAAAGTGTGGAACTGTGGGTTTGATTCTATTGTGAATTGCGGATATTTGGGTTCTTATAATCTAAATGTTATCTGTTGGTGTTAGTGAATTCCTAATGCCGGGTATGTGTGTTCGTTGGTATTTGCATTGAGGGGGCTACACACTGGAAATCAACTATAGGAATCTGGTGATTGAAAACCTTCAAAAAACACTTCATTTAAAAATTTCTGATTTTGCTTTCTGGTGAAATTTTGTCAGTAAAAAAAAGGCTGATCCTATCTCATCCTTTTAAGGTCCTGTTATTTTGCAACTATGGCAAGGAGAAATGGCCATGGAATCAACGTCTCATAAATGGATATCAAGGGGAGAAAAGGGGAGAAAGTCAGATTGCTGCTTTTGTATCTTCTGTCATCATTTGTTCCACAAAGTTCCACATTGCTTTGCACTGTCTTTTTGATGCACAAATCTGGTGTGCAAAAATCCACCTGCTTGATTTCATTGACCATGACCCAACTAGGTATTGTTCAAGTCTTTCCATCGGGTAAAGCACACGGAAGGCGGCTTCACCAAAATTCAAGACTGGCCCTCAGCTCCTCCCTCAAGTGGGTGGGTCCATGGTTTTGGTAAAGCCCCCAATTGGGATTTACTTTGGGTGCTTTACCTTACAGATAAATATCTCTCCTCAGAAACAACTGGTATATTACACGTCTCCTGAAGAGTTTGGGAGTAAATTATGACTACTTTGTAGGTATAAGATCCTTCCCACTCCAAAGGAGTAGTTGTAAGGACACTCCCCATCCAACTACTCATGATCTATGTATTTTTAGTTCATGACAACTTTTGCATTGTGCTCTACAATGGGTAAAACCAATATGTAAAACCTATTGGAGCGGGATGTTCCCAAATTGTGAGATGGGATTCAACTATTGTCTCATTGTAGGCCCCTTCTTTTGAAAATATTAGACATCAAGTTACTATTTTCATCTTTCAAAAAGGTAATCACACAATTTATCAAATCATATATTTCAACTAAAATACACAATTGTTTAGCCATGGAAAGTCATGTAGTTTTATGAACTTCGAATAAACCACATAAGAGTTCAAAAATCATTTAGATAATTAATTGCCAAGGCAAAGGTGTCCATGTTACCTTTGGACACTTAAGGATCAAAATGAGTAAACATAATTGCTGCTTTAACAAGATGTGACAATACATGTAATTTCATGGTTTTTGTGACCATTGCAAAAACATTTTTTCCACCAAGCAAAGCAAGAAGGAAAGACAACATGTGAGCATTGTTGGAAGACTAACCTCCACAACCAAATATTTTCACAAGTGAAAAGGGCCTTGTACCCTTTACAAATATACAATACTAGATTTTCAAGAAATTGCTAATGTTTTTGATTAGATTTTTTGTCAGGATTTGTGACACCAAAAAAAATCCTAATTGCACACCTAGTTGGCTTAAATGATTTTTTCCCTTGTTGTGGATTATCATTTGTTTCGATAATATTTTCAAAAACACTCAACTTTCTCCAAGCAACCAACCTTAAATGTGCAAATTCAATGTGAGTCTTCATAAGAATGATCCCATTAAGCTTGACATATTTAATAAAACCTTTTTGTACAATAGATCCTTGGCACAAATCATTAGCATTTACTTGTTTTGTTATGTAAACAATACATCACAATATCTATGGGTTTTTAATATCCATAGGTAAGTTGTCATTGACAACAAATAACCTCCAACAAATCAAACTTCAACTATGTGGTTTCCAAGATACAATTTGAACTTGTATAACAATAAGCTACATAACCTCAACATCAATAGAATTTGTTGTAGCAACATAATGAGTTGTAGCAACTTGCATATGCACATTATGAACATTTAAAATGTTGTCATGCAAACAAAAAGTTGGTGACATTCCACAATTTTTTTCAATCGCACCAACATTGCCAACAGATTCAACCAAGCACACATTTTCTCTTTCAACCATTGTATCATGCATAGAACATAGACCTAACACTTAACCAAAACAATGCAAAAACAAAACAAGAGGACTTTGTCCTCCAAAAGCTTCCTAAGTCATTTGATGCAACCAAATGTAAATTAGTGGACGAAACAATAAGGGGGAAATATGATGACCTATTCCTAGTTGGGAATAAACCAATTGTGGGGGTCAAAATTCTTGTATGCTATTTTTTTTTCGCACTAAGACACATTGTTTATCGCCTTTTGTTAGAGAGACACAAGGACAAGATAAAAGTGAAGATAACGTAGTACAACTCCATAGAGTACGTTTGCCTTGTTTTTGTTTTACCAATTGACCTTGACCATTTGGATGAAATTGCAAGGGAAAAGTCAAAATCTTGGGCAGATATTGAGAACTCAAATTTTTTTCTTTTAGGTGGCCAACATATTGTCATGGCTATAAATGTATGTTTATGCAAAAATTGAACTATTTTTCTCTAGAATTAGATTATGTACTTACTGTTTAAATTGAGGAATGAAATTTTCTTCCATAAGTTTTAGAGTAAAATCTAAAAACAATAAATATTATTTCAACTATTGTGTATGAGATCCTTGAGTTACCAAAGATTTTAGAAAACATCAAGAATGATTATTCTGAGTTTCAAGTAATGATTGTGTGGTCTCAAAATAATGTTAAGTTATGTGAAACGTCAATTGTGTTCAATAGTTCCAAAGTAATAAATGACACATTGTTGACTTATTAGGAGAGCATCATCCATGCACAACAAATATGGATTGAGTACAAGCATCCGGCCAGACATTGATGAAAGACAAAAAGAAAAAGAAAAATATAAGGTAATTTCCCCAAATATCTAAAATTTTAATTTGTTTCAATGGGGATCAAGTATGGAAGTTATGTGAATGCCTAAATAGCTCGTGCATATGGTTGTAGGATTTTGAAAATATATTTCACACTGTGTTTGAAGTGGTCAATAAAGGAGTGCTTCAACATTTTGTTGTTACTAGATGAAACGTATGCCTTATGGGAAAAAATGTTCATCAAGTGGGAAAATGGTAACACATTGGACATGACTAGTAATTGCCAATAAGGAAGGTTGCACCAGTAGGCAAGTTGGCATTTAGCTACCTTGTTAGCCTGCGTGAATCTTAGATGGTCACGCTCATTCAAGGTTTATTAGACCATGAATATATGTTGTGGGAAAGGTTGGCCAAATTCTAAGGGAAAGCCATTCTTAAAACCATGTCCAAATACTATTGGGATTGTAAGAAACGTCATAAAATTTGTAATGGAATCATGGTTTTTCATGGGTTTTTAAGACCCATATGTGTATAGACCTTATGCCATATTCGATGAACGACTGGTGGGAGAAGAAGACATTGCATAAGTATGATGAAATGTTCTTTTTGTTCTTGGATAGTGAACTCATAGCAGAGTTCTATAAATACAAAATAAAACTTAATTTGTTGTTAGAACTTCCACCCTAGTCGTTCGCAAATGTGCTATATGGTGGATCTAAAACACGGACCTAGAAACATTGAGAGTGGAAGTAATCTTTCTTGACTCGCACTACAATTATGCCATTTTTCTTGCATTGGGCGACCTCAAGGTGATTGTTGATGGGGATCCAAACACAATGAAGTTGCTCATGGATGTTGTGTTGTCGACTATGGCATTTGTGTCCACAACCTATAGTTTTTATGGGGATTGTTCAATATGGAGGGGACCAAATTTGGAATGCATGTTCACTGGTTTTTAAATTGTAAGGTTTGCTTCCAATTTGTTGTCTATCTATGTGACAGAGAAGCATTCTCACACCTCTTCCCAACTGTGACTAAGTACCAATTCTCATCGAAGCTTTGATTAGAATTTGAACAATACATGGCCATTGAAACAAAGGTTCCATTGGGGAAGGAAACCTTCATGAAGACTCATGTGCTATTTTATGCCTATCTGTTTTTTAATCAAATAGGTGTAAACATTACGAAGGATGTGTTGGGATCCAGATTGTTTTTGTCATTGGTTCAAAACATAGGTTTACTTATTCCATCGAATCAAAACACTAGTAAAAAATGGCCATTTTGCAACTAGTCTATGCGACTAATTTTTAGTTGTGAGAGACATTTGTAACTAAAATCTCAATAGTCGTGTTGGACAAGTTGCATTGACATTAATTACAAACAACAACAAATTTTGGATGAAAAAAAAAATCAATGAAATACACCTTCATCCTTTGACTATTCATGTACATATTGTCGTTTCCAAATAAGATGCGACTTTTTTGGTGAACGATGGGAACAAGTTATGTGTTGTCATGTGTCCCAACTTTTAATAATTAAAAATATTTTATTATTATTTGGAAATAATCTAAGACATTTAATTTTTATGTTTGGATGGTTTAGATTATGACACGTGGTGTAATATAAATTTGCCACATGGCATATTAATTGAAAACTTCCAAATTAAATTTAAATCAATATTTAAATATATAGGTTGAACTAGGTACCTACCTACCTATATCCTACCCATCTAGGTTAAACATCTATCTAGATAGGACCTATTTACCTACCTAGGCTAGATACTTATTTAGGTAGGTAGGTAGGTAAAAAAATAAATAGGTAAGTTAAGGAAGTAAGTATATGAATATTTATATTTTATTTTGGGTTAAGTCATTTTTGTTGACTCATCCCAATGCCCATCTTTATAAATATGAAAATGTGAAACAAAACACCTTGTTTATATACTTTTCAAGATGAGAATGAAAGCCAAAACATATGGGATAAAATTTTTAGTTGTAAATCACTTCCAACTAAAAATTTTAGTCGCAAATCACTTACAACTAAAAAATTTTATCCCATATGTTTTGGCTTTCATTCTCATCTTGAAAAGTATATAATTAAATAGGTAAGTGCTAATTAACTAATTAACTAACTAACTAATTAATTAATTAATAAATTAAATAATTAGTAAATGAATAAAATATAACATTAAAAAAAACTTGTTAATTAATTAATTAATAACTAAACAAGAAACTAACTAACTTATTTTATAAACTATCCAACTAACTAACTATTTATAATAATAATAATCATCAATATCTTATGATTACTCAATTAATTATATTATTAAATATTACTTAATTTATTAGCTAGATAAACAGTAATAATATTTAGTTTTAAATATATATATTAATTATAATAATCTATCAACCAATTTAATTAACTAGTAATTGATTAATATTGAAATAATTAGATCATTATTAATAAGTAATAAATTATTATTTTGTAACCAAATAAATAAATATAAAAGCTGAAATATTCAGTACTTAATAATTATTAACTATTAATTATAAATATTGAGTACTAGTTTTTAAATATCTAATAATATAATCAAAACCTATCCTAGGCTAATTATTTTATTTTTATTATTCATATTATTACTTCATTCATTAAAGCTATTTATGAATTATTACAATAAATATTTTATATTTCTAATAAGTATATTTTTCCTTCAAAAATAATTTTTGCATTTGTATAATAATTTATTAGATTTCCATTCTAACTAATAAAATAATAATTATAAAATAACAAAACTGAAAATAAAAATTATATATCATTAATTTATAATAATAATAATAGATTTACTAATAATTAATAAATGTCAATTATAAAATTGAAATATAGAAATTTAAAACTATATATTAATATTCCCTAGTCATTATTATATTAATCTAATAATAATTCATAATTGATTACTTATAATAATAATAATTTAATTTGTAGCTAGCATAGGTTAACTATTTTTTAAAATTATAATATATTATTATGTCACTTGTTAGAATTATTATGATTTATTTTAATTCAATTTTCATTTTTTGATAAATGAAAAAATTCTTAATAAGTACATCAGTCATTTGAAAATAGTTTAATAATAATATATAATATAATATTAATACAAATAATAATAAATGTCATTTATAATAATTTTAAGAAATATAATAAGATGGTTTGGATAAACTTTTAAATATGGGCATAATATATTTAGCAAATATCTAACATAAAAATTTAATATACTCAAAATATACACTATTCAATGTAACCATAATATCAAGGCCATTTATGCTAATAATAATATTTGAATACACATCTAATATGGTTGTTCATATAAATTCAATACATACATTTATAAATCCTAATACATTCAACTATATTCCTTAGAATTCACAAATACACCTTTGTATATTCATAAGGTTACAACTAAATTGGTCACATTTGCAACTAATGGGACATAAATTATTATTTTTGAATGAAAATTAAACTAAATGTTGTTCACATGGAAGGATGAATACCAAAATAGTTGTAAATTAATTACATTATAGTCGCAAATATGACCAACAGATGAAATAGTTGCAAAAATGTTCAAATGTAATTCCAAATAACTAATAGTTGCATGTAGTCACAAATATAATGGTTACATTTTGGTCAATTTCTACTAGTGAATGTTATATAAATACGAGACATGCCTCAAGGCTCTAAATATGATTATGGATCCAATTTTGCAAAATGGAATGGGGTGCCTTAGTGTGTATGAAGGAGGAGCCCTCATACTTTTATGCCTAGTAAGTATATCATTGAAATGTGTTTAATCAAATATATTTAAATGTTTTATTCCAATATATTCAAATGAAATTTTTACATGTGTTTTTTAATTTATGTTTTAGGAGAGAAAGTGCAAGGTGTTTGACCTTGCTCGTGAAGATGTGGGGAAATGGGCAAAAAAATTGCATCAATTTTTTTGTAAATGTTTTCATCCTGTCCATTTGTATAGCTGGAGAAATGACCTGCAATAGATCTTGACATTGATGAAATGCAAGATCAAGGGAATGATGAAAATTAGAACCTTGAGGGTGTAAGGTTTCAAAATATGGAGGTGGAAGCTGTTGAAGTTCGTGAAAATGTTCATCAATGTTTAGACCAACCATTTAGTTCTATAACCCCTAAATCACATAAGAAGTAGACGGTGCATAAAGAATCTCCAATAAGTATTAGGCATTCTTTGTGCACCAAGGAAGAAAAGAGGAAAGTCAAATCATTGCTAAGATGAGGTGGAGACTTAAAGCTCAAGGGGACTAACATTTACATCACCTAGTAGAGTCTTTTTACAATAATCTAGTGTGCAAAATATTGTTGATGTTTTCGACATGGACACCTCTCATGGAAACCCATCAATTGGGGAGGTCCCAACATAGGTGCTAGTACATGAGGCCTTAGAAGTTGTGTCTAATAGGCTATACTTGTCGAAGAGTTAAGCCCATTCACAAAATAAAAGATCGATGATTCCTTCTTTTCAATATTATATTTAATCTTAGTTTTTGTACAACATGTGTGGGTTTAGATGAAAATCTAATGTAGTCATTAATCAAGGATGTAATAGTAATTTAATTTGCTACTTTCTTGTTTATTTTCACTTGGTGACCACTAGGTGGGTAGATCCTTACCTTTTCAATGGTCACCAAGTGCTTCGCCTCAATTTTAGAAATACATCTGCACTTGGTGACCACCAAGTCATCAAATTGTATGTGCATGGAAGCTCACCTGAAATTGCAATTAACAAATTGTAAGTGGATGAAAACTTGAATCATGCAAATTGCAAACTATTTGAACAAAACAACAAAACAATAAAAAAAAGAGAGCATGACAAAGTAAAATCCTTGCAACAAAGTCAAAGGAGAAAATTGAAGACTAACATAGCAAAGTTTATTTTGTCAAAAGTTATAGTTGAAAAAACAAGATGATCAAAAGTTGAAAATCCTAACTTGTTGAAAGTTGAAAGATCGAAATTATTGAAAGCTTAAAAATCAAGATTGCCAAAAGTTACTATAGAAATGCTTGAAAAGTCAAATATGGCAAAAACATGATGCAAAAAATGAAAACATAAACACATATAGAAACCACAATGCATATAATGTTTTTAAAAAAAGAAGCATACCTCATAAGTTGTAGACTCTTGAAACTTGAGATTGTTTCAAACACCATAAAAAAGTTACACAAATGCATCAACATTTCATTGATGAGAAAGTTTGTGACAAAAACAAAACACACTCAAACTTTGCCGTTACTCAAAAAAAGAGAGACACAAAATAAAAACTAAAATTTAAAACCCTAATGCGAGCTCCATATCTAAACCTTAAACCCTAATTACCAGATATGCATATGCATAACCCTACAATCCATATTCGACCCCTTTAATATGTGAATATGAATACTAATAATCATGCTTAGCATGTACATATACATAGTTACGGATTACTACTTGAATGCCTTCTATTGGATATGTATAATCCCAAATATTGAAAAAAGGATAGATTCCAGATATGATTACATTCATATCTGGCTACTAACCGGATTCATATCCAAATTTTATTTATTTTCATTTCCAGATTTATATTTATATTTATATTTATTTATCCTTCATATATCCGGCCAGCACTGGTTCTTTGCTGGTTTGTGAACCGTAGGTATGGAATTAAAGAACCCCCGGGAACCAGGGGCGGTTTTCATGAAAGAGTCTCTATTTTCAAGGAGGGTATTTGATTTATTTTCTATATTTCTGAGAACCGCGGTCAATATGTCGAAACGTCAAAACCGATTGTTCTTTGCTGGTTTGTGAACCGCAGGTATGGAATTGAAGAACCCCCGGGTACCAGCGGCGGTTTTCACGAAAGAGTCTCTAGTTTAAAGGAGGCCATTTGATTTATTTTCTATATTTACGAGAACCTCAGGTTATATGTCAAAACCACCGGTTCTTTTCTGGTTTGAGAACCGCAGCCATGAAATTAGAGAACCCCCTGGGAACCGGAGGGGGTTTGATGCGAAGGCGAGAGGGAAGGAAGAAACATGACGCCTTCGATTCCCGGCTCTTGTTCCTGCCTGCGTGCGCCTGCCGGAGAAGACTGTGGCCGCATCAGACACACGATGCATTCGGAAGATGTAGATGGAAAGTTCGGAGATTCGCCGTTCTCTTCTTCCCCTCATATTGTCACAAAAAAACTGCTGCAAATTCGCTCTCATTTCTAATTGTGATTGCGGGTGGTGTTCACCAGATCTGTTCCCGGTTTCGGGGAAAAGATAATGGAGGTGAGATGATTTGATGTTATTGTATAGCACGTCTAGATCCATCTCTCAGTCAGAACTGCGTCTGAGAACAAAAAGGAAAGAAGCTGAGAAACCAGAGGACATCGAAATTCTCTCGAGGTTTTTCCTTTCACGAGACAAGCAAGTCTGATGCTCTCACCGTTTGCAGGAATTTCATCATTATTCTTTTAAGTTGAAGGTGCAAACTTCGTGACTTTCGCAGTTCGAGAGAGAATTGTTCTACCTTGAAGTGACTGGAAATAATTCTTCAGGGATTCCTAAGGGACTAAATGCTGATAAGTTTTTGAAAGTGTTTTTTAGCCGCTGCTCTGTTAATATCCTGATCTCAGATTCTTTTGTAATTCTTTTAGATGTCATCCTAATCTCAGATTCTTTTGAAGTTCTTGAAGATGCTATGCTGGTCCCAGATTCTTTTGTAATTCTTGAAGATGTTATGCTGGTCCCAAATTCTTTTGTAGTTCTTGAAGATGTTATGCTGGTCCCAGATTCTTTTTTATTCTTGAAGATGTTATGCTGATCCTAGATTTTTTTGTTATTCCTGAAGATGTTAGTATCTTGATCCTGGATTCTTTTGTAATTCTTTGGAGAGGTGCAACGTTTTGGTCCAGGATTGATAGCAGAAGATGGCCAATTATCTATTGCATGGCACACTGCATGTATCCATCTACAAAGCTGAAGGGCTTATCAATGAGGATCGTCTCACTGGTGGAGCTCCAAAATTCTTCAGACAGGTCAGTCCCTGCCATGCACTGTTAGTACTAATTGATCAGAGTCGGCAAGCATACATAGAATCTTCAGCATGCAAAATTTGTTATGACAATCCTTGTGTGCTCAGATGGAAGTGGGAGGTTTTCCTGCAATTGTTATGTGCATTTAACACAGGAACCAAATTCTCACTCTGTGTTGCAGTTCATCGAGGGCAGTGAAGCAGCCTTAGGTTTAGGCAAAGGGTTTAGCCAGTACTATGCAACAGTAGACTTGGGGACAGCCAGGGTGGGGCGCACTTCTATTCTGAAAGGTGAACCCAGAGATCCAGTATGGAATGAGTCATTTCAAATCTACTGTGCACATACAGTCTCCGATGTGACAATTTTAGTGAAGGATGCAGCAATCATTGGCACCGCTGTTGTAGGCAGGGCTAAGGTCCCTGCATTTGAGCTTCTGTCAGGAAGGAAAATTGATGACTGGTACTATCTTTACAACACTGCTGGTGAGAGGCTCAAGGATGCTCGTATTCGATTCTATCTGCATTTTTTTGAAGCTTCCCGTGATCCTTTTTGGGGTCGTGGAATTCATGATGCTCATTACCTAGGTGTCCCTTATTGCTACTTCCCTCAGCGAACAGGGTGCCGGGTCACTCTGTACCAGGATGTGCACATGTTTGACAACTTTCTGCCACCTATCTACTTGGCTGGAGACAAGATTCAGCAACCAACAAGGTGCTGGGAAGATATTTTTGAAGCTATCAGTAATGCTCAGCATTTGATTTATATCACAGGATGGTCTGTTTTCACTGAGATAACACTCATACGGGACCCTCGACAACAGGTACTAGGTGATGCCAGCCTAACCCTAGGGCAGCTTTTGAAGAAAAAAGCAGACCAAGGAGTGAGAGTGAACCTCCTAGTATGGGATGACAGAACATCCAATTTCTTCAATCAAATTGGGCTGATGGCAACCCATGATGAAGACACAATGAACTACTTTCGAGGGTCAAATGTCAATTGCTACCTCTGCCCACGCAATCCTGACAACAGTCAGAGTGTTGTACAAGGAGTGACAATTGGCACCATGTTCACACATCATCAGAAAACGGTAATCACGGATGCACCTGTGTCTGGTCCTCATGGTTACTACACAGGACAACGAAGGATTGTGAGCTTTGTAGGGGGTATTGACCTTTGTGATGGCCGTTACGATACCCAGTACCACTCACTTTTCCACACTCTGAACAATGTCCATGCCAATGATTTCCATCAACCAAATTTCAATGGGGCTGCCCTTGAATTTGGGGGTCCTCGGGAACCATGGCATGATATCCATTGCAAGCTTGAGGGTCCTATTGCTTGGGATGTGCTGTTTAATTTTGAGCAGCGCTGGCAAAAGCAAGCTAGTAAAATTCAACAGTCTTTGCTCATCCCATTGCAAGACATTCCTTCTATTGTTCAACCATCTGCTGTCACTGCAGAGAATGATCCTGACACATGGCATGTGCAACTCTTTCGTTCCATTGATGCAGGTATGGTGTAGACCATTCAACCATTTAGAAAAAAAGCTTGAATGCCTTCAACACACACTGATACTTTTGAAAGCTGTTCTGGTCCCATGTTGAATTGTCTGGGCTGACTGATCCAAGTAGTCACCATTGCTGTGCTTGAAGGATATGTTCAGGGTGCAGCAGGCCTCTTGTACTACCCTCTGTGTAGGCCTTGCTATGCATTAGGCTTAGGTACTTGCTTTTACAGGGGTGAGCTATAATGAAATGAATCACCCTTATAAACTTGTTGCAGAATTAGGATACTGCTTATCTTTTTGATTAGTGAGCAATCACAGGTGTCACCAACCTGCTCAGTATTAAATTTCTATGGGCCAAGTAGCCAATTCAATCACTGTCAAACCATTTAGCTTTTTTACTAGTGCTTAACTGGGTGAGGGTCTGTTCCCTATTTTCAAAATGTCTTTGGCCTTAGTTGTAATTTGGTATACATTAAAGTGAATCACAAGTTTAAGTTTCTAGGAACTTAAGAATGAAATAGTTGGAAAAGCACAAGTTGTCCTTACAGCTTTGAATTCAAAAAGTTCGGAAGGGGTAGCTAGTATCTGCAATTTGAACAGTTATTGCAACAGTCTGGATATAATTGTTGATCTGGGATTGTCACCCTTTCCCCAGAAGCACTAGAATCCATTAAGGGAAATGGATTATTAGAGGATCTCTGAAACTATAGCTCACTGGTCATCACATTCTGATCTTAACTTAATTGGATGCATGCAGGGGCAGCCTTTGGATTCCCAGAGAATCCAGAGGTTGCAGCAAAGGCGGGATTGGTGAGTGGGAAAGACAACAGAATAGACCGAAGTATTCAAGATGCATATATAAATGCAATTAGACGTGCCAAGAACTTCATATACATAGAGAATCAGTACTTTCTGGGAAGCTGTTTTGGATGGAACAGTAAACAGGACTGTGGAGCTTTACATCTCATCCCAATGGAGATCACTCGCAAAATACTGAGTAAAATTGAAGTGGGTGAGCGGTTTACTGCCTACATTGTGGTGCCTATGTGGCCTGAAGGTGTTCCAGAGAGTGCTTCAGTTCAAGCAATCTTGGATTGGCAGAGAAGAACAATGGAGATGATGTACAGAGAGATAGCAATTGCTTTACAGGTGAAAAGGATACATAACCAACATCCAAAAGATTACCTCTCTTTCTTCTGTTTAGGAAATCGTGAAACTTGGCAGTCTGGTGACTATGTCCCAAGCAAAATCCCATTGGATCCCAACTACAGAAGTGCCCAGGAGCATCGGCGATTCATGATCTATGTGCATGCAAAGATGATGATTGGTGAGTTGAACATTTTTCCCTTGATCGACTTTGGATCAGAGAAGATTTCACAATATTTGAATCAGCTTCCATGGAAATCAAGCACATGCTTGGTGCTGTAATGTATTTAGGGTCTCTCACGTGCTAGCCAACATCATGACCAAGTCTTCTGTTGCAAAATGCAACAGAATCTCAGAACACAGATTTTGTATAATGGTTTGGCTGGGATTTGGGTGGGTAATTTATTTTCTTGTCGAGACCCACTGTTGGGAGCTGATAAAGTCAGTGGGTAGTAATGGCAGCTATCACTGCTACTTTTGATAAAGGTGATGGTCTACACACATAAGGTTGTGACTGCACTCATTGTTCATTGTGGAGATTTCTCTGCAAGTTTATGGATGTATATTTGCACTATCATGCATTGCCTCAAAAGTTGTGTATTGTGGGCTGTGCAGTGGATGATGAGTACATAATTGTTGGATCAGCGAATATCAATCAGAGATCTATGGATGGGGGCCGTGACACAGAAATTGCAATGGGAGCATATCAACCCCATCATCTTGCAACAAACCATCCAGCTCGTTCTCAAATCCATGGGTTCCGTATGGCACTATGGTTTGAGCACATGGGTATGATTGACAACACATTTCTGTATCCTTGGAGCTTGGAATGTGTACGCAAAGTGAATCAGAGGTCTAATGAGCTATGGGATTTGTTTGTGGGCGAGCATATCATCAACCTACCTGGCCACTTGTTGACATACCCAATTGGCGTATCACAGGATGGACTTGTTTCTGAGTTACCAGGCTTCACTTTTTTCCCAGACACAACCGCTCGTGTGCTTGGCACGCCGTCTGATATCCTTCCTGAGATTTTAACCACTTAAAATTTGTGCCAAGTTTTTGAAGTCAAGGATCTGTGCATTAGAGTTATTCAACCAGCATAGACTCCATCATTATGATTGATCATCACAACTCCATCATTGGCAGTTTCAGCTCTGGGAATTACAGACCTGGTTCCTGATTTAGCATCAGTGTATATATCATCCAAAACAGGTTCTCCTTTCAACCTTGAACTTCTTTGTGTAGGGATGGAATTTCTCCCTTCCCTCTGATGCCATTGCTGACAATTTCTGAAGATTGCTGGATCTTGTTCTCCATTAAACAGTTCACTCATAGGGAGTGTACATACATACTGGATAGATACTGTGATCCTACAATGTATCCAGGATCTGCAGGTTGCAACTTCCATTAGATTTGTGTTGGTCCACAGAATTATCCACTTCCCATTATGAATCAAGCCACTGGAAATCTAAGAGTGTTTGCCAGGATGCTCAGTTATACTAGTTGAGCAGTCTCAAGGCTTGTATAAATATTCCAGTGATTCAATGGACTTGGATTACATCTCAAACACTTTTCCATTTCACCATGGATCCTATGCATGATGAAGGTTTTGTTGGCTCTGCTTGTAAAGGAGACTCTGGAATAATATAGCTTTCACTTGATCCCACATTTTGAAGAATGTTCACCAGGTGTTGACTGTGAACTGTGCGTTCAATTTTTTGGAACTTCATGGAACATTTTGTATTCCAACTGTTGCTGGTTTGAACTTGACATAAGGGGCAGAGCCATTACACTATGAGCTATGGAACTTCATCATCATCAACCACTATAAAACTTCACCCTTTCGTAAGTTCACATGATTCCCTGCACTTTCATTGATCTTCAATGACACCATTCCTCCTGATTCTCCAAGTTGCATTTATCACAAATCGACAATAGAGATGAAAATTAAGAAAATTTCTATGATAAAAATATTGTTGTTTTTCTATGTTATTCATACTTCATTCCTACCTCTTCCAAGCTGAACTACCTCACTCCTTTTTCCTGCCTACCTTCATGGATATGAAAAGACAAATGAACATGTGCCTCTTCATGTCCATGTTATGTATATTAAAATAATTTAATAACTTATCTCTTTTAGGCCTATCTACTTAACTCCTTTCCCCTGCACATCTGCATGGACATGAAAGATTTGGCATAAATAATGATGAACCACGAGGAACCATGTGGGAACATACAAGAGAAAAAACAAGGAAAAAAAGAGAGAGAGGGAATATTTCTCATGTAGATGGATGTGAAAGATTTGACATAAATAATGATGAAATATAGGGAACCATGTGGGAACATTTTTTAAAAAAAAAAACAGGGAATATTTCTCATGTACATGGACATGAAAGATTTGACATAAAGAATGATGAACTATGGGGAACCATGTGAGGAACATACAAGAGAAAAAAAAGAAGAAAAAAGAGATGGGATTTTCCTCATCTAAATGGCCATGAAAAATTTGGAAAATAATGATGAACTCTTGGGAACCATGGGAGCATACAAGAAAAAGAAAAGAAAAAGAGAGAGGTATTGTGCTCATCCATCTAGACATGAGAGATTAGACATAAATGATGAACTATTGGGAATCATATGGGAACATGAAATTATTATAATTAAAAAAAGAAAAGGTGAGGGGGGATTTTTTAAAGTTTGGGGGCAAGTGCATTCTATTTGGGTGTAGTCACAATCTAGTGAGCCAAAAAGGAGGTTAGATATCAAAAAAAAAGAGTCAAAATTGAATAAATATTTATGTTTTACCATTTAAAGCCATGACAATTATGCCAAGTTGTTTCTTTTTCATTTATCTGAATGTCAAGGAATTCAAACCGAAAATTCATTTGATAAAATTTTAAGTTTAATTTTTGATTTAGGAAAAATGTCATTTATTGGGACAACTATAAGCATTTATTTATTATAAAAATTGCAAAAGAAATTGTTCCAAAATTTATTTAGATGAAAAAGTTTTTTTGGGAAAAAAAATCATGCACTCCTTTTCTAAAGTAATCATGTTAGCTAATTGTATCTCATTTGCACCCATTTGTATAAATAAAAACATTTGTGACTTCAATGTTGACCTATACAAAAATTACCTAACAAACCATTAGGTCCACCCAAACATGTTGATTTGCAATTTGAATGCTTTATTCAAAATGTGAAAATCCAAAGTTGGTTACAAATTACATGTGAATGCAAAGTGCAAATTGTGTGTGAGGTATCCTTAAGCATATCCCACAAGTTACTTGTAACCAAACCTATAGTAAACATAGGCAATTTTGGTGTGGGGGGGGGGGGGGGGGGGGGAGGGGGTTTTTTTTTTTTTTTTGTTGTGTGTGTATCATTATTTTGTGTAAATATCTTCCTTTTTTTCTATGTTTGTGGGGTT
>Ga0116231_10005406_pt1 | contig 25201 bp, 17 predicted proteins | sample S1TSphgellanicum_2_FD_89695 | JGI IMG/M metagenome (GOLD analysis project Ga0116231, IMG submission 89695) | Host-associated microbial communities from peat moss isolated from Minnesota, USA - S1T2_Fd - Sphagnum magellanicum MG | ecosystem: Host-associated > Plants > Peat moss > Unclassified... | reverse complement strand
CCCAAACATTTGAAATTTTATTGGCTGCCCAATGCCTAAAGTTTATTCCTTGGCCTCCCAAACTTTTGGGGGGGGGGGGGGGTTTTTTTTTTTTTTTGGTGTGGGGGGGGGGGAGGGGGGGGGGGTGGGTAAATGGAGGCCCCCCCCGTCCTGCCTCCCCCCCCAAACAAAGAAAAAAAAAGACCCCCCCCCCCCCCCAAAAGTTTGGGAGGCCAAGGAATAAACTTTAGGCATTGGGCAGCCAATAAAATTTCAAATGTTTGGGCAATTTGAAGAGCATTTTTTTGGGGACAGCCCATAAAATGAAGTCAACTTGGAAAGTTGGCAATGTAGCTAGCTATGTGGAGTTGACAAATTTGGAGCAAATGTTGTTGAGTTGATAATAATGTAGCTAGGCTACTAACTAGAGAGAATGTGGAGTTGGCAATGTGAACTTAGCAAGCAGAGTCAAATGGGCTTCTTTAGCATTTTAGTTAGCAATGTGGACTTGGCAACCAGGAAATGTCCACTTGGCAAAATAGCACAATGAGAAAGGCCAACTGGGTAGTAGAATAACCTAGCATATTATGGGGTAGGTTATTATTCTATATAAAAACCCTATTTCTCATTAGGCTCCATATTATTAATTTTCCAATTTTTTACAAGTCAAAAATAGGTTTTGCCAATGGATTGTAATTTTTGCAGCAAAATTTGGGCTCTTGCTTGACTTTTATTTATGTTACAAATTATGTGCCAATAATCAATAGCTTAGAATAGAGCTGGTGGAAACTGTCTCCTAGCAAGCCCATGGGGCCAACCAACCAAGGGCAATCCTTTGAGGCTGAGCCTAACTAGTAGGGCTGCATTCCAAGCTGGAATCAGCCCTAGAGTGGCCACCCTTTGGATTTTTAAAGGTGCGGAATGTGAAAACAAATGTAAGATGTTTATGTAGAATTTGCTTGTGTGGGTGGGGGCTGATTCAATCAACCCACTTAGGCTAAAACGGCCACTCAAAGCAGATTCAACACAATTTAAAAACGGTTGAAAACAACCTAAGAAGCCATTCCTGATTTTAACATGTAGGGTAACGGACCTCTTTGCAAACAAGGGGGTGTATCACACTATGGCCTTGCCATTTGCATTAAAAAAGTATCTTAAGGCGAAAGAAGAATTATGGAAACTCAAATATTTCACCATGCAAAAATATAATCTTCAAAAAATCCTTTAAAAAAAAAAACTAAAATCTTTCAAGATATTATCACTCTATAACTAATCTCAAGTTTCAACACAAGCCAAAATATCATCTTTCACAAATCCTCATATAAAAATAGACCTATTATTACCTAGGGGTCAAAATCCCTTAAGCTGCTACTATACTCTATAATGAATCTAAACACGACATCCTTGGCCTTGCTAGGCAAGGCCAACAAAATATTTTGCTCTGTAATGTTACTTCCAAATACACTAGAAAGTTTCTTGTGGGTTTTTATGAACTTGAGAATGCTCTCTCAGGGCCAAATTTTGCCTCATGGTGAATCATCATGGATTATGCAAATAATCCAGCACCCACCCAGTGTGCACCCAGGCACTGGAAACCAGTGTGGGGGGCAGCTCTTTGATTTTTGTAATAACTGCTGGTTCAAGCCTTCACTTATTGAAAAACAATGAAAATCAAAGAACCGTCGGTTTTGGGTATTTGACCAAAACAAAATCAGAATGAAAGAACCATCAGGTCTGGGTATTTGAAAAAAAATCAACATAGGATGCCAAATATTTATTAATAGCTTTATCTAAAGTAAACCTTAGCATTTCTTTCATTGTCATTCATACCCTACCATGAATTATGATAATAGCTAGCTTTATAGATAACCGTTTGAACATATGATGCCAAGTGTTCATTAATGGCTATATTTAAAATAAATCTTAACATTTTTTTCACTATCATTCAAACTTTTTGACAAGAAAGTTCTTGGTACATATACATGCAAAAAGTTGTCCAGTCCAAGAGGACCTATGTAAATAGGTAACTAAATATTTCGATAGGTGGGTACATGAGTAGATTGATAAGTAGATACTTAAGTAGTAGATAGATGGATGAGTAGATAGATGCATAAGTAGACATAGAAAGATAATGATGAATAAGCATGTAGATAAAATTTAAATTAAAGATAACTAGTGTGGCTTGTGTCGTTGCCCCAATTGTGAACTCGTTATAGTGTAGGGTGGACACAACATATGACATTATTTTGCAAGGTATATTTATATCCCATTTTTTAAGAATCAAATATGAAAAGAAAGCATTTACTTGAATTGAATATTAGACTTGCAAGTGTGAACTCATTACAAAATAACATGAACTCAACTTATCAACATTGTCCCACATCCTAAATCTAAATCTCACCACATAAATTCCATTAAATCTAAATTGTCAAGATCTTTCCAACAACACCAAAAGCACATCACAATTTTTACTAGGGCCAATGGAGATACTCAAAGTAATTCCCATTTGTGAAGGAACAAAAATGCAAACATAGATAATTATATTGAATTTTAATAGAGGAGATTGAAAGATAATGAGACCAGAAATTTAAGGAGACCAAGAGACGACAACATTAAAGACAAAAGATGTGGGGATTTTGGGAAAAAAAGCAAGTGAGGAAACCAACAACAAATAGACATTAACAAGATAACAAACTTCTTAATTGTATTACTTGCTAGTGAAGGAATTAAGAGGAAGCGTCTTTTGTTATTCTTAAGAGTAATTATGGTCATTGTCCAGGTAGGAGCAGTGAAAGACAAGGAACATAGCAGTAGTGGAGGCACCTAAGAAAAATGAATATCAATTGAAATTTGTTGCAGTCAATTTGTGATGAAGCAGAACCAACAATAACATAAAAAAGGGAAAGTAAAGGAAAAAGGGGTTGGAGGGTGGTGAAAAGTAAGGAACTAGAAAAAATTGAAAGTTGAGAAAAGACAAAGGAGGAATCAAGGAACATCGGCTTGGTAGACGGAGAGGATTGTAGGGATCAAAGCCACATGTAATAATAGACAAACAAGAAAAAATTACTGGAGAAAATTTCAATTAAAATTAGTCTTATTTTTTTTAGCCTTCATCCAATGTTTTGGTTTTGGTTAAGGCTTTTGTTTCATTTTGAACTTGTGTTCTAGTGGAACCTTTGGGATTTTAGTGACATTGACCGTTGGATTGGAACCTGTGGGCATCAACCTATTAGAAAAAGCTTTTGACTTTTTGTAGGTTTTGTTTTTGAAGGTTTAGGTTCTTGTAGAAGATGAGAAAGTAGAGTGGCTTCTTATGTGTGTGGGCCTAGAACTTGAGGATAATCTTCCCAATCGAAAAGTTTGTCCCAAAAAAAAAAAAATTAGCATTTTTTTTTTGTCAATGTTGTACATAGTTACTAGAGTGGATTGGGATTTTTGTGAAGAAGGTCCACCACAATTCTTTTTAGGAAACTTTTTTGCAATGTTACTTATCTCAAGTTCTTCATGATTGGGAACAAAGAGTGAAACCTATAATGTTTTAGCATTAGGATGTTTAGATTATGTTAAACCCAACATAATAATGATTATGCCATTCAAGCTTTTAGTGAAATTAAGGTTTGGCTTTGGCATAATGCCCTAACCATGGACCCTTAGGTAATTTCCTATATTTTTCCTTTTGATCTATTTAGTTTTTTGTGGTTGGTTTTGTAAATTTAAAATTACCTTATAATAGTAGGTAGTTTTACTAAGTGGGGCATATGCTCATATTAAGCCTCCTTTCTCATGGGCACCAAACATTCCATGTCCCCTAGTTCATCATGTCCCATCGAATTTCATCCTTCCCATTGCCCATTTGCTTTATCATGTGCCACCACAGACTTAGTTTCCACCCCATCCCCCATGCAAACCACACACCTCCCACTAGTTCCCCTTCCCATTTTAACAAACCACGCACCTCCCATTAATTCCCCTTCCCATTTTAATAAACCACACGCCACCCACTAATTCCTCGTACCAACCCTTAACCCTTCGGGTGAATGCAAGGCCTTAACCCTCCAATTTCCCAAACCCCCTTAATCAAGCACATGTATGACCTTTTCCCCCTTCCATTCTATTAGCCCCTCCAATTGCACATGATTAGAACCTTCAACCTACCCTCATCTTTTCAACATGTTTGCAACTTCCATCTAAAATTTATTGCCCCACTTATTGGTGCCAATTTACTAATCAAGGGTTAACTCATCATCAACGTTCCTATCAAACACTTAATTCATCTAATCCAAACCCCCATGACCATCTCGACTTAATACTTTCCCTTGTTCCCACCTCGCTTACATTAGCATGGACTTGGGTTTCATTTTTGGATGTTCTCGGGTCCTTTCATTTAAGCTTTCATTGTCCTTGATTATATGACTACATCCTTGTTACTTTACAACATGACGTAAAAGTGACATTTTGTTTTCCATTGGATAAGTTAGTGCAAGACCTTTATGATGTAATAGTTTGGCATTTGTCCTTTTATTACCCCAATGGTGTTTTATTTTGCCCCCTTGTGGTGTGGCAACATGGCATAGGGAAACATAGATTCAATTCAAGTGTTTTTTAGCAGGGAATTGGGAAAACTTATAATAGGAATTTTGATGCGTTCCTAAGTCTTTGGTTAGTCCCAAGTTGGGACTAACTTGCTCAAGTTGCAGAATTGGGAAGGACTTGGGGCACACTCCCAACTTCTACACTAAAGGGGGGGTGAGAGGGGCATGCTGAAAGCTCCAGGATTAGACTAAGAAGAGGGACAAGCTACTTAGTTATTCGGTCCTGCATCCAAATCCAACCAACAAGTTGGTTAGAACTCATTCTGCACACTTTTGATGCTAGGACTAACCACGAGCAACCTTGGACTCATTTGATTCACCATGGCCCAGACTCGGGGGAAGCCACCACCTTCCCCCATATAGTATTCTCTACATCTCACTACCGCATTTGCATCCAAATGACACTTTTTCCTGGGACTCCCAAAGTGGAGTCCCGAGATTGTCCCGATTTGGACTCCCAGGACTTTGGGTGTTCATAACTCCTCGCCCCGACCTCGGATTGGGACGAGGTTTAAAGCAAAGTTGTAGCTCTCCTTGAGAACTTTCCAATGGTGTGTCGCATTTCACCTACACGCACTGGGATCAGGTCGATTCCCGACTTTTAGTGGTCGGGAGTCAAACTGCCAGTTTGACTCCCGACCCTTCTTTCAACCATAACTTGTGCTATAGATGTCCAAATGGCTCATGCGAGGCCATTTTGGAAATCTACATTTCAAGAACTTTTCAACAGTATAAGGAACACCTTAATGCGAGGTGTTTTGACCCCTGTAGTCATGTTCTGAGTTTCGAGAGTCCCAAAGGACTCCCAAGTCCCATTTTCGGGAGTGTGAGTGCTCCTCACATTTGCTTCAAAGTGGGGTTGCGACAAATTTTCTTTACAAGTCGAATCTCCGGTGCCAAGTTCGAATTTAGTGCCTCTTCTCCAACATGATTTCTTAGTTCATAAACGTTTTTTTCACAATTTAGTTTTTAGACATGCAAGGGAATACTCTAAAGCAACTTGGGCCTTGGCACCATTTTTTTTACACCCAAGTCATCTAACACCACCTCAGTTATCACCACACTACACCTTGAATTAAATGGCTACTTCCCGTTTTTCCTAAAAAACTACAAACCAAAATAAGACTTTAAACTTTCTTTTGATTTTTTCAAATTAACATTCCAACGCATGCCCCATCTATCGGAAAATGGTCCTTGTAGGATGGTTTTTGAACACCTTCAAGATTGTTTTCACCCAAAAAATTTAACGAGTGGATACCCTTAGTTATTTCAACTTTGTTCTCATATTGTTAAAGGTCACATTCCACGTCAAATTGCATGTGTTCTTAGTGCAACCCGCCTCTTAGCCATGACTAAACCTTTAAATGGAATTAATCCCATTATAGTGGGGAAAACATTGTATTGATTCACAAGTCGCGCCTTATGCCTTCAATTTCACAATGACACATTTTCCCCCACATTAATTCAGAGTCCCAACTAAGGGTGGTTGTGAAGCAGTATTCATGGCATCAAATGCACCTTATACCTTCACCTTGACTGAGTTGTTTTTTAGTTAAAAGTGGCAAATGCCTTTAATTTAGTATTAAAAAGGGTCATATTTTAAGAACTTTGTGCGACAAGTGGAAACATCATGCAACTCATCCCCTTTGTTCATGCATTTTATGCATTTGAGTTTCCTTTGTTTTACATCCATCATAATCATGAAGGCAATGTCACAATCATCCCCTTTACCATGGTAACCCATCAAAGTGATCCCTTGGGAGGGGCATTACACATTCGCCCATTTTAGGGCTTTGCATTTTACAACCAATCATTTCCCTTTTTATTTATTTCCATCCACTACAAATGACACTCACATCATAGGTCCCCTTTTTGTTTATATCATTTGCATATGAACATTTTCAGATCAAACTCTGTGCGATATGTCTTTCTATCCAACCTCATAAATGTGTAGCATGGTCACCTTTTGGCTTATCATTTAACTTTAACACCCCATCCCAATTTACCACCCCATCAGAAGGAATTAGAGTTTTGGGAGTTCCATTGGGCACTTCATCATTAATATCATCCTTCATCAAAGATGTCGTGGTAGAGGATGTTCAACATGTCGATCTTGTTCCTAAAATGGGTGATGTTCAAGTAACCTTTGGAATTTTAATTCACTGTTTCATGCGATGGCCTTCATATCTCTTACAATGTACACCTCCTTTTTCCACTTTCATTAAAACCTTCATTTTTTTTTATTCCTCCCTTTTTTCAATGTTTAGGTGCCTTTTGGGTCCAAGATCTTTTGACAACCCAGAAGGACCTTTAGCCTATAAACAAGTTTCTTTCCCAATAACTTTTGGTGGCATTGGACTCATACTAACGGCCACCATCGCCCCAACAACCAATTTAAGGAATTGGGCCCTTATAATCTCAATCATAACTGTTAGGTTTATGGTTGATCAATGTCCTTTCTTTCTTGAAACCTTAGCATGAGTTAATAATAACACTTTCTTTTTCCAATAACACCTCAAGGTGGTATGTGATCTCTTACTGCCCTCAACTCGCACATGTCTTTCTTCATTTGAACAACTCATCGGGTAACAAATGGTTTGACTTCAAGATTCCATTTCGGAGCATCTACACCATCATACCCTTTCTAACATGTTATTTGATGGGATATTTGAAACCCATTATGCTTGAATTCTAGTATGTTCTAGCCTAAGGGCAAGTGTTTGGTTTACAATTTGACTAATCTTCCCAAGCTTTTGATTAGCTTCCCCAATCTTTTCCATAATGTTTCGAATACGACTTGGATTAGCATTGCCAACTAAATTGGCACAATATTCCACATTGCAGGTATCCTTCAATGCATGTGCACACATCCCATCTACCTTACAAGTATCCACCTTTTATGTTGTGTCCATGGCAACGAGCACATAGGAACCCATGATGTAGTTCATGATAACTTTGTTGCCATTATGCAAGATGCTAGCTTCCAAATGGGGTGAGAACAACTACATGCACTTCCTTCAAACATGTTTCAACTCTTCCTATCGATGAATCAACATTGTGTTCACCAACCCGTTGATGAATCAACATTGTGTTCATTAAAGATGGCATACACATTTTAGTTGACATTGTCATTGCCAACCCAACATGAGCGGATTTACTTCCCTAATCTTATGCCACCCAAGGATTTGTTGTTTTCGATGCAGCTCAAGCCAAAAAACAAAGCTATCGTGACTGACACGCTGCTGATTAATTCCTCCCCTTAGTAATGGAAGTATTTGGATGTCTACATAAATAGACGAATGAGTTTTTACACAATTGTGCCAATGCCATTTGGAGTTTGAAAGGATCAAAAGGCCCTCCTCTTCTATCTTGGTTACTTTCCTTCAGCAAAAAATTTCAATCACATTGCAAACGATACAAGAATCCTCCATCTTAAGTTGAACAGTAGTCGTAAGTTTAGCTACTTCCCAACTTCCACCCCTTCAGGACCCATCTCCCATCTCCACAATCGATTTATTACAAGTGACCAATTTTTTATATGAAAAAATACAGCCAACCTACTACAAGCGGTCAATTTTTTGACATGGATAAGTTTTGACATCTAGTTTGAGCTAACTTGACGTCCTGTAAATTCTCCCTTTTCTTTTTTTTCCTTTTTTCTTATTTTCCTAATCTCCTGTGTGTCTATCAATAAAGTTTTACAAGGTTGCATCACATCAAAATTCCTTCTACTTGAATTGAATGGTAGACATTCAACTCTTACCACGTCCTCAACTGATATTTCCTTCCAAAACCTGGTTTTTTGAAATTTATTTGAATTTTCAGCAGCAGAAATTACTTCAAAATCAATATCTCCCACGTTCTGAATCCAAATCTTACCAAATAAATTCCATTAAATCCTGCTCATCAAGATCTTTCCAACAAAACTGAAGGCACATTCCAATTACTCCAAAATTTTCAGCTATGATTTAATTTAATTTTCAGTGAAGAAATCATTCAATATTCAAGAACTTTTGCACCACAAGTCCAAACCTCATAGAACCAAGCCCATGCACCCCTCATTGTTGAGAGCTTTCCAAAGACAGCAAGAACAGGATCTGAAGCATCCCAGTTTGGTGGACCTCATATCTACAAAACAAAACAAATCAAACTACCTTCCTTCATAGATAGATGTTAAGGAACTTAGAGATAAGGCATGGGTACTTAACATGGACTTAAAGGAACCCTTTCTGGGGTGGTAGTTAACATTGCAACGTGAAGTCTAAATCTACAAAATTTTCAACATTTAATGTTTGCTTACCACAGCCTTACCATCATACTAACACTAGCCACAACATAAGATTACATGTAGGATTTCATGTTATGCAACATTGCTGGTTTGAATCTAGCAAAAAAAACCAAAAAAAAAAGTTTGTTAGGACCATCCATCTTCTGTGGTGCACCAGTGGGTGCTTCTGGGTGCTAGTAGGAAAATTAGAAGAGAACTTCTCTTCAATATGTCAAAAGCATGGATGACATATCTGAGACCAAAATCAGTTGTTAATATAGTAGAGTTATGGTACAGTCACCCTGTCTTCACCCTCTTTTTCATCCCCTATCACTTCTTGCAGTAATATCCACAAAGTAAGGAAATTTTATTAAATCTCATTATGAAATGCTGAAATTCGGCATTTAATGCACAAGGTTCGAGAGTAATTATCGTAGTTGTACAGGTAGGGGCAGTGAAAATATATGTAGCAGCAATGAGCAGTGGAGATACTCAAGAGAAAGACAGGATGAAGCTCAGTTTACCACCAAAATTGGTGGAGAAACTAGTTTGTGTCTGAGTTATTTAGTTATTTAGTTTTCATTCCCAGTTATGCATTTGATGCATTATTATGCTGAAACTAGCTGTTCTCACCCCCTACTTGTGTGACTTTCCGAATAACTCTAGTATTTTGGAAATCTGGCAGGTCTTGCAATGTTGAAAGGAGTTCCACAAGCCTAGAATAGTATTTTTAACATAAGATTAAAAACACAATTGAACTTAAATTTGCATCTGAATCAAAATGAGAGGCACAACAATTTTGGAATATATATTTTAAATGAACAGAATATTAAATCATTTTGCCTCCCAGTACCTACTTCTAGAGCTTTCTCAAGTCCAAAGTACTTTTCAATTGCCAAAAGTGAGAAAAATTCAGTAAAAATTGCCATTTAAAAAAAAAATAGTGTGTAGCCAAAAATATAGAAAGGAAGATTAAATATTTGTACTTTATATGTAATTTATAGCCAGATTTGACTAAATCTTTAGCGATGCTCGCCACTTTCTCTATATCTTACTATGGATGATACCCATTTTAGCTGCAAAACAGAAATTCCTTAAAAACAGACTCAAGTGTCTACCACAACCTCAATTAGTCTCCAAAGTCATTTCCCCCATCCTTGAGTCCATCCAGGTACATCACAAATATCACAGATTCTGGTTGTAGTTTAAATCAAACCTTTGAAAACTCAAAATCTACAGCAAAATGTGAAAACCCATTTGCATAAAACAGCATGTCCAAGGTCACACACAATATGGAAGCCACCACAGTGGTGCTCATGGTTCAAAATTTTCAAAAGAAATTGAACAGCTGAATTGCAGCCAGCCACAAAGTTGTGGTTAATATATACTAACCTCAAGAGCGAACTGTGTACGTTAAATCGAACTCCCAGAAGCTTGCATAGCACCTGTGAAACAAAAACTTTGAAGTGCTTCAAACATTCTTCAACCAGAATTTTTGCAGAGTTTTGATTGAGAAGCTTTCACCATACGTGTTAAATGCTCAGTTGTTTGAAAAGCAGCTGGTGAGAAAGATTTTTTCCCTTTGCCTTTTATATTTCACTGAAGAAACCCTTTTGACTATCTCCTCTTCAAGAAGGGTTGCTAATGCCTATTGTGTGGTAACTGTAGTGAAAAGTCTACTTTGTAGGATCTGGATCCATGTTCAATGAGACTTCTGGACATGATTTAGAAGTTTTACTTCTGGTTTTACGAGCTTTGGTGTCTCGCCAGGCACCTCCTAACTCGATGGGGACAAGAGGGAGAAGAGACTGTAATACATCAGTAATAAGAGGCCTATAGCTTGGTTCTGGTTGCACACAGAGCTTCACCACTGCTGCTACCTGCAACAAATAGTCACGTTGGACAATTAGCCAAGTGTCAGTTCAATAAATCACTCAACACCAGAAGAGACAATCAAGCCCACTCTAAGAGCTTCCATCGTTGAATACACCTGCCAGTACCTGGTAGAGATGCTTCAAGTTGACTGTGTCTTGAATATAAGGGTCGACAATTTCTAGTAGTTTTGCTTTGTCGCTCAGCAACGGCATTGCCTGCAAGTCACAATCCCACTCTCAGAACCAAGCCACTCTCAACAAAGGTCCCAAAGAGAGACCTAGATGTTTAAAAATCTTTTCACCCTTTGAAGCTACAAGAAATCAAAATATGGAGTACAAGACATTTTCCACATGAGTGCTTCTCTATCCTTAGGACTGTTCAGGACTGAGGACTCACCCAGGTGACCAGAGACTGTGATCCTAGAGGCATCAGTGAATCCATTGGTAATCTTCCTGTCAGAAGCTCCAGCAGAACAACTCCAAATCCATACACATCACTTTTCTCTGTCAAGGAACCTTCAACCACAACAACTATGCCAGTAGTGAGAAGAACCTTATGCACATCCCTTCCACCATCTTTTCCCAGCCTTCTCCCATCAGCAACAGTCACTCAACTTGGCAAGACATAAGTGCTCTAGACAACATTCACAAGGATTTCTTTTGGCAAGCAGTACCATTCATCAAGTACTCAGGAGCAACATAGCCAAACGTTCCCTGCACCTGAACACTATCTTTGTGCACACTCCCCACTGGTTTTACAAGTGCCAGTCCAAAATCAGAAACCTGTAATAAAATGAGCAACAGCAAAGCACATCAGCTGTGTCCCAACAAGGAAGCCTGGGAGTCTGTGACAGTATCAATAGAACACATAACATTACATGTTTCAGGAGGCTTTCAGATAGTCTACCACAAACCTTGGCATTGAACCCAGCATCCAGCAAAATATTGGAGGCCTTGAAGTCTCTGTGAATCACTGCAGGCTTACAATGCTCATGTAAGTGCTCCAGACCTCTGCCATGACAAAATCATCAGTCAGTGAGTATGCTAAACAAACAACCATAGTCCAATTATAGATTCTCTTCAAGAGCCAACAAATGCTCAAAATTGGCAAAGGGGAAAGAAACTGAATAATATGCAAGAGTATAGGCACATACAAGAGGAGTGAATAGCAAAGTCTACAGGATGCCCAAAGCACCCATGGGAACTTGGAGATGTAAATTGCAGAGACAGAAGATCTAAGGTATTACCGGGCTGCCTGAAGTGCAATCTTCAGACGAAGGTGCCATGTGAGCCCAGACCCATGTGAAGGACCTGCATTTTCTTAATAGCTCAGTACAATGGCTGTGATCCACTATCCATACAAGTCCAGGTCAGACAACAGCACATTGCCACAAACATCATGTAAATATGGATCAAGATTCTCTTTAGTAGTCTTGTTTTCAGGCTCCATAAAGAAGGGGCAGAGAGCTCTAACAGGATATGTGAGGACACATGGGCAATAGTACAGAAATCAGCACAACTACATACCATGGAGCTGATCATGTAGGGACCCGTTTTCCATTAGCTCATAAACTAGAAGACGCTCAGGCCCATCACTAGAGAAACCCAGAAGAGACACCAGATTTGGATGCCTTATCTTGCTCATCAGACCCACTTCTGCCTGCATACCACATATGCCAAATGAGCTGGTTTCATTGGTAACCTTGCAAATACTGACAGGGACAGAAAAGCACCGGGTAAAGAAGTCAACCTGAAATTCAATTTCACCCTGTTTCCCATTCTCTTCAAGCCTCTTCACTGCAGCAAAGACATCATGATCAAGCTTTGCCTTATACACATGACTAAAGCTCCCCTTCCCAAGCAGATTGGAAGAGCTGAAGTTATCAGTGGCATTGTGCAGGAGAAGGTATGCAATGGGACGTGCTGATGAGGGAAATCGTCCTCCTGCAATGCTACCCTTGGAACTCAACCATGGCCCAAAGAGTTTTGACCCTGCATGCATCATTACAAAAGCTTTCAAGTGACTTTTGCACCGTGAACCCTTTTGTACCTAGAAGGATGTCAATGAGACTGCATAGGAAACTCCACAACAGTACCTTGCAGGTAGAAAATAGTGCCAATTCCAGCCAAACCAAAACAAAACTGACAGCAAAGAGTGCAGTCATAATATTCTTGTGAGTGTCACTTGCAAAGTATTAGACTGTCACCTCCATCAGGAAGAGCAGTGACTATAGCTGACTTCACCAGCTCTCAACAGTGGGTAATATATCTAGGTTAGTGCATAATAAGCTGCTCAAAACTCAGGGCAAAAAATTATGCAAATAGAAATCTGCATGCTGAGTTTCTGTGACATTTCCAGAAGAAATCAGAAAACTGGGTCACGATGTTGGCTAGCACTGAAGAGGCAATAATGCTAACAAATACAGTTGATAGCATCCTCATTCAAGCTACAACATGGCTGTGGGGATGAACATTTCATTCTGACTTGCCCTTTTACAAGCAAAGCATCTAAACCTGCAGAACTTGGCCTACATGTTGAAGGTCTAGGTGAACTCCTAGAGCTAGTAGAAGTTCAAATCAATTGTTTCCATTGTCAGGTATGCATTTACATTTCACGATCATATTATTGTGATAGAAAAATAAATCATGGTTCTGGACCAGCAAATGTGTTATCACTTACTTGACAGCTTTTTTGAGAGTTGGGTGTCAAATTGGTTGACTTGGTACTTGCTCCTTCTGCAGACCTTGTACAAGCAGATTGAGACTGCTAGGAACAGCAAGGCTGCAGGGACTAAGAGGAGCATTAGGAACCATCTGTGGCTAACTTGTCTGTGAAGCAGCAGCATTCGTTTCACCATTCTATCTGCACAAAGAATTCATTAATAAGAACAACACACCACTCAGATAAAGAACTCTATGTTGAACTAAAAGAGTTACAGGAGGAGCTAATGATGGCTGGTGTTCTCCATGTGTACATTCACTTCACATTCTTCCCATTCTTATCTCCAAAACAAAATCTTCACTCTTCTTGAGTTGGGGGCAGCAGATTTCAGGTGGAAACAATGAGAGACCAAACTTATGGACCATGGTGATCATGAGCTATTTTCCTTTGTGGGTATATTATACCATTTGAAGTGAAATTCGCCTCTTGGCCTCCTGGACCGGCATTCAGCCTCTCCACAACTTTCACCGGGAATGGACTCCGGCTTACTAGTGGCGTTGGCAGTTTCCTTGATGAAAGAAGAGAGCCGTGCTTATTGTTGGGTCTTGATGGAACTATCCTGAAGAATTGCTTTTCCGTTTCTGGAGTGGAAGACATCATTCGAGGATTAAGGCCATGGATCCATGTCAACAATGCTTGATCTTTGGCGGTCGCTATGATGACCGAATGTGGTCCAAAGTGCCTGTTTTGGATAGCGAAGAATTGCGGTCTGTAGTAAGCAGCAGCAGCAGCAACGCTCTCAAGTCCACCAGTGGCCAGGATACTGAACAAGAGGAGAATCATTGTCAGAACGTGGCCAGTAATACCAGCCATAGCAGCAGGACCTGCCACTCTTGTCCAGGCCCCAGTGCTTGTCGTGTTGATGAGATGAGGCCTCTTCCTCTTCTTCAAGGTGACTTCCACACTACAAAAACAAACACAAACGGATTTCTCCTCAATTTATGTTCCTCTCTAGAATACTGCTGCCTCACGTTGTCAATCTTTCTCCAGGCTCTCTCACAACCATGCTTTTGCAAACTGGGAAAAAGCAGATCCTAATGCTGGAACCAATCTAGCAATGCATGAAGATGTTAAAGCTCTGATCTATTATTCACTAGGAATGCAAAACCAGAATGATGATCTTACATTTTCTCATCAAACGTTGTAAACATATAACATCATACGAAGTCTAGCTGCTGCTGTGTTTTGCGTATTCCTTGTTCCACATTGATATGTATATAATATCATATTTCTTGCCCGCAATTGTCTCGGCAGGCAGATAACATTGTGCAGGGACGGAATGGAAAATTATGTACAGATGGATGATAGGAATCAAAGAAAGACTGGGTTCACTTACATGTATGGTCCAGTTCTACAGGTTCTAAAGTTTCTGAAGGCTTCTTGTAGTCTTAGCCTCGTCCGGCCCCGTTATGCTGGTACTGGCAAGGTTATGGACGCTCTCATATTCCTGCTTTGCTTCTGCAACCCCCCGCGGTTCGGTCTCCATAAAACCAGATTTAATGCAGAAAACTGACGTTGAACTGCTCATTCTTACAACCATTCTCCTTATAATAACGATGATCAAACACACAAGACGAGAGAGATTCTGAACAAGTTACACACAAGAAAGAAACAGAAAGGTCTAGAAGATAAAACGCAAGCTGAATGCACAGACTTCTTTGTCGCGATTGTTAGACAACAGAGGAAATCGACAAAGAGTTACACGAACGCGAAATCATAGAACACTAAAGAAACCTTTGCAACGTTCGCTTCCGTCTACTTAACTACGCTCGCGCAAGCAAACAAACACAGAGCCTCATCCGGAGCGAGTCTCTGAAAAAACAGAAAAGCGGAAGACAGACGTTGAACTCCTCATTACAACTATTCTCCTTAGAGCAACGTTGAACAAACACACATAAAGAGAACGAGAGCTTCTGTATTCTTCAAGAGAAAGTTCTAGGATCAAAACACAAGCTGAATCCGTGCAGACTCCTCGCAATTGTTAGACACAAAAGCAAATCGGCAAAGAACATGAACAAGATTTCAACAAAAGCTTTTTCCGCTTAGAGAAAATAAAAAAAGATCATATCTAACACTAAAGAAACCTTTTGCAGCCTGGTTTACACACAATCCTCCAGGAAGGAAGGTCGAATTGCAGTAGAAAACTTTGGCACGCGCGCAACGGCCGCTTCCGTGTCTACAGAGCCACATCCATCCGGAGCGAGTGTCGCCGCACACAAAAAGAAGAAGAAGAAGAAGACGAAGATGCGGATGAAGAAGAAGCGCTTGAAACAAACAACGAGTTCTTGCATGAGGAAAAAGACAAACAGGAAAGAAAAAGCAGCACTTCCTCACTCATTATTACCAACCAACGACTACGAAGACGACGACGACAACAACACCACCACCACCAACAACAACAACAACAACAACAAAAAAGCTTGAGTTCACAAAGAAAACAAAACAAAACTACAAACAAACAAACAAAGTTCAGATCATGAATATCTATATCTAATATTATCTATAAAATATTATTATCTAGATCTATAAATTTATGTTTTTTCTTTGAAAATAAATAAATTATAGATTTAAATAATATTTGAATATTATTTTTAAAGGTATTATTATTATTATTATTATTATTAAAATTTATTTTTGAATTGACATTATATATATCCTTATATTAATTAATTTCAGCTTCTTCTTCTTTTTTCCCTTTGGCAGCTAGCTATCTTCCCAGGTTTAGTAATGTATAGAACACCAGATATGAAAGAATGTTCTTTTTTCTAACATAAAAGTGTGGTTTTTAAAAAATATCTTGTGAAACAATGAAATATTTTATTGAAGTTGATAATTTTTAGATATATTTAAATTTTATTTTCATAATTTTCAATTTTAAACAACTTATGAACATTTTCTTTTTCATTTATTTTAAAAAATAAGTTGCAACATATATTTATTTCATGTTGTTTGAAACAAAATGCATAAATAATATGCTAAAACCATATTTGTAAATAACTAATTACACATCAAACTTTTAATCAAATATGAACTTTCGCACCTAGATTCACCTAGTAGGGGCCCAAGTTCGAACCACCCTCACCCATTTAGAGGTCAAAATTAAACCTAGGTTATATGAATGTTGAGATGCATCAATGTGTGGTTTGCCATTTGCAAGTAGTTTAAGTATTTAGTGAGGAATGAGAACAAAAGCAAAAACATCAAAGCATCAGAGTGAATCCAAGTGCGAAAATGATAATTGAAAAATCAAATTCAAATCACCAAATCCAAGAATCCCATTAGTCATAACATATTTTTTCTACACACCTACTACACACATAGACTATTCAATACTCTTCATATAGTTTAATGCACTAAAGGTATTCTCACACCTAATATTAGATTATTTTTAGGGTTTTTAAACATGTATTAGGTGATATGTTGACATCATGATTACATTGTTTTAGGTTGATGTTGTTTGTCATTTCATAATCAATCATCAGACAACATTGAACAAGTCGATATCAATTGTTGTTCCAAGATTGTTCCCTTATGAAGATCGCCTTCAAACTTTAGCATTCCATTGTGATTACTTTCAAACTTATTATGAGACCTCATGAAGTTTTTTTATTTGTTCATCTTCAACTTTTGTATGCTCATGATTTTTTGAAATTGAAATTGATAATATGTGATGTATTCACGTGTGATTGTTTTTATTGCTCCTTTATGATCATTTTCGGAATCATTTTGAACATTCATGTGAGTTCATTGAAATTAAGTGATTATGATGAAAAGCACAAACTCAGGGTTCCTATCATCATCAACCTCGGGCAACAAAGGCATGTGGGTGTTGGTTTTCTATTAAAATTAGAATTAGGCACTACCCTTGGCTTGCATGTTGAATGGTCTTTAAGTTTTCCTCATGTTTTTTTTCTCTTATTCACTCAAGTTGTTGTGAAATGCCAAGCTTCATCCTATGAAAGAGCTTGCACTAGAATTGCAAGATGGGCACCTCTAGGATTATGCTCACATATTGAAAATGCACAAAAGGGATGTGCCATCCATCATCACCTTTGATTTGCATTCAATTCCTTTGCATTCACATAAATTTTTATGCATGTTAATTGTAACATGTCAAGATTCACCATAACAACTATTGCTTTCAACTATTTTTTGCAACCTTGCATTGTTTGAGGCTCATTGTTATCTAGTGAACATGTCTATTGATGCTTCAACCTCTTGCACTATTTCAAAATCACTATTATCTAGTGAGCCTACTTGTTGTTATAGTGTACACAAATGCAAGATGGTGATGAACACAACTTGACAAACTTCAATGAGTGTGACAATGCACATTGAAAAGTGTGAACTTAACATCAATTTATTTGCTCAAATTTTGGGTGGGCAACTTAACAACACAATTGGTGTGATCTTTCAATGATGAAATATGATTTCTCAACATTTGATTTATTTTAAATATTGTATTTAACATTCATGTGACATATTAGATTTAATGTACGAGATTTTATGGTACATTTAACACCAAATGTAAATGCCTTTAACTTAACATTACTATAACACCTAGTTATCATTAAGTGTGGACAAACCATAACATAGTAACACTTGTTTGTTAATACAATAATATTATAATCCTTGAGTGTATTCAAATAAAGTTTTAAAAATGAAAATAAGTTCCCTAAGGATTAATTCCTATTTGAGCATGTAAAAAATATTTGGACATGTTAAAGAGATATTAACAACCTCAACCATGTATGATGTTTGATGACTTTTGCAAGCTTTAGCAAGTCATCAACCAAGTGATCTTGATGCTCCCATGTTTTGATTAAATTCATCACCTACATAGCCTAGCTCAAGGTAAACACCTTGTGTGTTTAATGGGATTATGACGATTGGTTTAAGTGATCTTGGAAGTTGGGAATTAGTTCATGACACCATTAGATTTTGAACTAAATGTTAGATATCCCAAACATATGGTGATATCTTTTAGTCATAAAATTATCATGGTTATTCATCTTCTTGTTGGGTATTTATTTAACATCCAAAGAGCATCCAAAAAGGTTGTCATTGGCAACATCTTAATTCATATTTTCATTTGTTGTTCCTCCTATTGGTTAACATGATAGTTTTATCTATGGTTCTTTTCAACCCTATGTTTAGTGTGGAATAAAAAAAGGGGTTTTGACTAGTTACTGAAAAGCAAACCACTCCTACACTCCCATATCAACTAGGCAAAACCCCTCCCCCTTACTCCACACTAACATGACTTTTGAAATAAGCCCAAGAATGGGTGAGATGAATTGGGTGAAAGGTTACATTCTTGCAACCATGGTTATTCTCTCCATATCTCTTGTTTTCACTTCAAGTATTTGTCCTTTGATTAATGTCTTACATATGTGCCAACTTCACTACTTACACCTCATTCTAGCTCAATATTTTAAGCAAAGGTTGACTTACACCTTCTTTCTAAGCCTTCACATTTTGTTTTTTATTTGTTGTTTTCCTTTTTTCAATCTTACATAACACCTTTGTTAATTTCTTTCACCCCTCCCTTTATTATGGTCATTGGACATCCAATGAAAAAGAATAAATCAAACCATGTACACACACACAATAACAACCCTATTACCAAACAATAATCCTTTTGGGTGTAGTCACAATCAAACAAGGCAAAAAGCATGTCGAACGACCGCCAAAACTCCATAAAAATTGTAATTTTCTTAGATATATTTTTGTGGTGCCACTTTAATGCCATGTTAATCATGGAATGTAATGTTAAATGACTAATATGAATGTTGAAAATTTCAAAAAATATATTTTGAGTTTTGATTTTAATAAAAGACCTTTGAACTTTAACAATAGTTGCATCAAAAGTAATCAATTTTGTAAATTACTAAGTTAAAAATTCTCTTTATAAAAGAATTTTGATGAGAAAAAAATTCAGATGATGTTAATTCATTATCCACACTCAAAAAACACTCACAATTTGGAAGTTATGAAATTTGAATTTTTTTAAATTAAAAATCTATTGAACAAAATTTTAAATTTTCAAAAGTCCTTTACCACATGTAAATGGGATGTAATGTACATGGCATCTAAAACAAAGTTGTATTTTATGAAACAAATAAATAAAACATTAAATAATTAGAATATTTTCATATAATTTGAAATTAAGATAATTTTTCAAAATGAAACGCAAAATTTGGTAGAATTTGTACACTTTCTTTAAATTCTTAATTATTCATGAAAAGTTAATACAAAAAAAGTGATGTATTGAAAATATTATATTATTTTTAATAATATATTGCAAAATATTTCATCCCAAAAATCCTTTCTATTAAAAAGTGGAAATGAGAACAAAAAGGACTACAATCCTTGAGTCCTTCATCACTATTGGCTCATGTGATTGTGATCGCAGCCCTTTCACCCTTCCACCTATGATGGTTATTGGAAAATTAATGTACAAGAGTAAAGACAACCTACACCCACATTAACAAGCATACTACTAAATACAATTTTAATACATAATTCCAAAGCATGACAAGAGAGTTACAAGTTTGTTCACTCTCAATTGTTTTTAAAAAATCCATTGCATCAAGAAGAGTTCATACAAGTTTCTAAACAATTCATTTCATATTTACCTCCTTAAATACTAGATCAAGACCAAGTTCATTCTACCTCTTCAAGGGTTTTGCCCTAGGTCTCTAGTATTTCTATGTCATGTTCTTCAAAGAAAGTAAGTTAAGCATGGACCAAAAGCAAGACAAATTTAAATGAAGTACAAGGAGAAAAACAACACGTTGACTATCATTGTCCCTCTTATAGCTCCTACAACCTCCTTCCTTCACTAACTAACTCCTACTCCTTGAAAAATAGCCACCATGCCTCTCCCTTCCACTTCAACCTTGTGTTCAATTCACTTCCTCATGTTGAGCACCCATTTGAACCACAATAATTCCTTCTGAGCTTGAGGAGATTACTTTTTGTATTTTTTGGAAATCATTTGCATTCAAAATGCATTATTTTATTACCTATTTATAAAGGAAATGAAAGTTTATATACCTTTTATTTATCAATAAATGTGGTAAATTTGGTAATTGAAAAATATCCAAATTCATTTACAAATGTAGTATTTTTAAGTTAACCTTTTTCATAAATTTTCACACATATATATATATATACCCAAAAAAATTCAGATTTTCCTATAAGCCAACCTTTTTCCATTATGCATGAACTCAAATTTAAATTTTAAAAAATTCAAAAATCACCCTTTATGTTCTAAAGGCCAACTAAAAAAACATCCTACTACCCTTAAATGTAACAATATCATTTGATTCATACCATGAACTTTTTTTCAAATTCTAGCATGAAAATTGAACACTAAGTCTTGACATTGACCTTTCATGATAATTCTTGGTTGGAACTACACAAATTGAAAGATGAAATTTGGAATGAAAGAAAAGGTGAGACTGCATGCAAAAATAGGATGGATTAGGAAGAACATTTATGTGTATTACAAGCATAAGCATTTTGATCACACATCTATGGGTCACATATTCCTACATGTTGTAACATCCAATGTTTTTTTTTTAATTAACTATGAGTGCATTGCACTCTTTTTAAAATTTTCTTTAGATTTATTATATTTTTAGTTGAAAAGGTATTTTAAAGCAAAAAAAAAAACACTCTTAAAAAGATGAAAAGTAAAATTGCAAGTATAGGTGCAAACAAGATGCAATGAACCAACAACATTACTTTAGACAAGGACTTCATGTCCTTTTGCCCAAAAATAACTTTTTCATATGAATGAATTTTTCACTGAAATATTTTACAAATTGTTATAAAAAATGCTTATAGTTGTCCCAATACATGATTTTATTTATTTATCATTTTTTAATAAATAAATTTTTTTTCTAGTATACAAAGTCCTTGTAGATTTTGCGTTGTGTCTTTAAAATGAAAACAAATTCAAATCATAACCAAAGATTCATTGTTTACATTTCATTTTATTTTTTATAATAAGCTACAAATTTTTTTAACACATCATGCACATTATACCTCAATTATATATGGTAAAAGATTCTTGAACTCTTAAAATTATACATCAATTTGAAAATTTTTGAATTTTTTAAAGTTTTAAAATTCCACAGTTTTTAAAATATGAATTATTTTTTTAATGTGGTTAATAGGTTTTTATCTTTTTAAATTTTTTCCATCAAAATGTTTCTATTATATAAGTCCTTTTGATAGTCCTTTGCAAAATTGACTGCTTTTCACACAATAGATGTTCATTTTCAAATGTTCCAAATCAAAAACCTAAACCTAAAATTTCATGAAATGAATTTTTGATTTGAATTTTTTGACATTCATATGAATGAATAAACAATAACTTGTCATGATTGGCATGGTTTTAAATGGAAAAACATAAACATTTCTTTAAGTTTGACTAAGATTTAATGCCCTTTTTGGCTCAATGGATTCTGATTACATTCATATGAACATTTGTACACATATATATGATGTAAAATATATTAGAAGTAAAAATTTTATATAATTTTCCATATTTTAAATTATTTTATTTATTTTCTAAAATTCTAATAATATTATCTTCAAAATAATAAACAATTACCTCATTTTGAACTAAAGTCATTTGTACATAAATGTAAATAATTGTATGTAATGTAAGTAACATCCTTGAACCTTTGAGCAACCACCCCATAGTTTGCCTTACATGTTAAAAGCCACTACCATCCACTTAACTCCATTAGCATGTATCATGAAACACAACCCCCCTAGAGCTTATTCATGAGTAGTAGCATCCAAAAACACCTTGAGATCTTTCCACAAAAACCTTGCCTATTGATGAAAAATCCACCTAGCTCACTAGTATGTGTTGTGAACTTCAACTCCTTATGACTCCCATAGATATTGGCCTCTTATGAACAATCGTCTTGAAGAGCGACCTCCAAGTCACCTCATGATGCCATTGCATTCTCATTGTCCCTTATGCAAAAGTTGTCCAGTACAAAAGCACAAATAAAAAAACCTTTACCTTGAATTTGAAACAATGCTTAACCATGTCCCAAGTCTTACCCAAAACTAACCCCACCCTATTTAAAACAAGCTAAGGTGTATCAAAAAAGAACTCAACCTAATTGCTATGCTTTCAATGTAGGCTTACCCAAAACCTCACTCTTCCACTCCTCTTATGATGATGTTTACATTATCCAATGGGGCTTCCCTTCAATTAGTCACAATTAACCTAGCAAAATGGCTCTCCCATTTATTAACAAAATTGGGTTAAGGTAACTAAGCCTAACAATACCCAAGTGCAAAATTCCTAGCATACATAATACTACTACTGTGGCCTGTGGCCGTGGCCCAAGTGTTACCACGTCCTCAACTGATTTTTCCTTCCAAAACCTGGTTTTTTGGGAATTTATTTGAATTTTCAGAGGCAGAAATCACTTCAAAATCAATATCTCCCCCACTCGGAATCCACAACTTCCCAAATAAATTTCCAAGATCTTTCCAACAACACCAAAAGCACATTCCAATTCCTCTGAAATTTTCAGCTACAATTTAATTTAATTTAATTTTCAGCGAAGAAATCATTCAATATTCAAGAACTTTTGCACCACAAGTCTAAACAGCAATGGAACCAAAGCCCATGCAACCCTCCTTGTCAAGAGCTTTCCAAAGACACCAAGAACACAATCTGAAGCATCCCAGTTTGGTGGATCTCATAACTACAAAACAAAACAAACTACCTTCCTTCATTAGATAGATTTTACCCCCTATTTCATGTGTACAATAGAACCCTAGAATGGGGGCAATCCAAAGGCCTAGAATGAACTGATAGTTGAGTCAGATCCCACATTTTGGGCTCGACTTGTGACCTTTACCATTCATAAATTAGCACATTCAACAAAGGTTTCCATAAATGTATATAAATCTTAAGGTGTAGGAGGGAAGGTTTTTACACCTACTTTTTAAAGAATGGGAATTATTTTCCACCTACTTATAGGCAAAATATATATTTCTCACACTTTACTTGTAATATCCCTCCTCTTTTCAAGGAAGGATATTCAAGAATAAATAAAGTGCCCTCCAAAATACACTTAGGAAATTTCTCCAATTGGTTTTTGTGAACTATGGAACACACCTCTATTATCCTAAACTCTATAATGACTTGTGCAGCTTATGTCATTGACCCAAGTGTGAACTTGTTACTCAACCATCAATTCCTTCCAAAACCATTTTAGCTATTTAATTGAATTTTCAATGACCAAAAACTAATTCAAAATTCCAAAATTTCTTGCACCTTAGATCTAAAAGTTTCCAAATCACACCTTCATTAAATCTTACTCACTAAAGGCTTTTTCAACAATACATACAAAAGCCTGCCCAAATTCCCCTATAATTTCTCAGTTTGGATTTAAATAAAATTTCAATAAAAAAACATTGTTCAATATTCAATAGCTCCTCCATTGGATTTATATAAATTTTCAATAAAAAAAAATTGTTCAATATTCAATAGTTCCTCCATTGGATTTAAATAAATTTTCAATAAAAAAAACATTGTTCAATATTCAATAGCTTCCTCCATTGTAACTCAAAACATTATGAAACCAATTCAGTGCACCCTTACTTATTGAGAGCTTTGTCCCAAGAGTAACAAGAGCACAGCAAGAGGCACTACAATTTGGAGGATCTCAAGGTGCAAAACAAACAAGGGGTGTACACATCACACTATGGCCTTGCCATTTACATTCAAAAGTATTTTAAGGCAAAAGAAGAATTATGGAAACTCAAATATTTCACCATACAAAAATACAATCTTCAAAAAATCCTCTAAAAGAAAGCAAAATCCTTCAAGATATTATAACTCTATAATAATAACTAATCTCAAGTTTCAACACAAGCCAAAATATCATCTTTCAAAAATCCTCATATAAAAATAGACCTATTATTATTACCTAGGGGCCAAAATCCCTTAAGCTACTACTATACTCTATAATGAATCTAAACACAATATCCTTGCCTACCAAGGCAAGGCCAACAAATGATGTGTTCCCAAATATTATATCAGACTCTTTATTTTTACTTCTGAAAAAAAATTATTTCTGAAAAATAAAATAATTTTTTTGAAAATTTTAACATTTCTAAAAACAATTGTTTACCACATTCAACATAAAAATTTTAACATTAATTTGTTATAGGCATTTAGTCATTGTGGGAACCCAATTTAGTGTGAACAAAGATTTTAACTTTTAGCACACAAGCATGATCCTATGAATGGTTTAGTGATCTGCTTTACTAGGTTTAGGGTTAGGGTTGGTATCCAACAATTTCATAGAAACTCAACATATAAACTTTTTTTCTCCATGGTTTCAGAAAGCATTACCTATATATTAAAATATTAAAATATTTTTTTTTATTTTTTAAATTTAAAACTCTCTCAATGGCAAGGAACTGGAACTATGTCTCATTATTTATTTGTTCACATAAAAGGCACATTACCTAAGACTTTGGGCAGCCTGAACTTTTCCAGGCCTGACCATCTTCAAGTCATGATAACTCTGTTACTGGAGGACCTTGAGAACACAGGAAAAACTTAAATTATGAAATTTTTATTTTATTTTTAAAAAAAAGGTGCTGGTTTTCAGTATAATCACCAGAAGATTTCAGTTTTTTTTTTTTTTTGGGTCAGTTTTTTGTTTTTTTTATTCCACTGGGTTTTATTTAGAGGGTGCACTTTTTTTCATGT
>Ga0116231_10005404_pt1 | contig 25207 bp, 21 predicted proteins | sample S1TSphgellanicum_2_FD_89695 | JGI IMG/M metagenome (GOLD analysis project Ga0116231, IMG submission 89695) | Host-associated microbial communities from peat moss isolated from Minnesota, USA - S1T2_Fd - Sphagnum magellanicum MG | ecosystem: Host-associated > Plants > Peat moss > Unclassified... | reverse complement strand
GGCATTCAAGTTTAAGTTAACACTAATATTCTATTAAAATCCATTTATGGCTTAATGGTTGGGACAATCTCCTTTATGAAGGAGGTTGGGAGCTTGAACTTGGGGAATTACATTTGTCACATGTACGAAAATTATGAAAATGAACATGAAAAGACAAATTTAAGTTTATAACCAAACATAGAACATAAAAACAAAAACAAACAACAATAAGTTAAAAATAAAAACATGAAACGTGTAAACAAATATTTATTGATAAAATGTGAAAATATAAACACAAACAGAACACAACAAGGCTATGGAACAAGATCATACCTCAAACTAATGTTAAATAGACTGAACGCAATAAAAAGTTTTATTTTTACTTATACCCTTTTGGAGACATAGTTCATAAAAGCTTTTGTGGGGGTTTCCATATGCCCATTGATCAAAGAACCTTTTTGAAAGCCTTCTTAACCATAAATGAACTATGAATTAACTAGGATTTATTAAGAATGAATTAATTAAAAATTAATTAAAAGCAGACAAAAAAATTTAAGAATGAATTAGAAACTAACTAAAAATGAATTAATAAAAAATTGATAATTATGAATAAACATTTATATGAATGAAGTCTATTCATCATGTGAAAATCATGTTCCTAACAACATCCCCTTTTTGTCTATTGGAAGTTAAACCTTAAACTAAAGATTTAAACCTTGCAAAAAAATGTCATAAGACCTTTGTGTCAGGTCTACCTAACCCTAGCTTTCCCTAAATTAGGTTTGGGTCTTTGAAATGGTCTTGATTCAGGTTAGGTCTTGCAATGAATTCAAACTTGGGGTTCTACGTTTTCTCTTGGTCTATCATAGGCTAAACCCTAAACAAAAAAAATTAGACCTTGCAAAAAATGTTTTAATTTTCTAAGGTTAAGTTTGCTTAACTTTTAGATTTCCTTGAGTTGAGTTTGGGTTTGGATTCTTGAGGATTCAGACCTTGCAAAAAGTGTCGTAAAACTCTTGAGCTAGATCTACTTAATTAACTTTCCTTAAGTTGGGTTTGGGTTCTTGAGGATTTAGACCTTGCAAAAAATGTCATAAGACTTTGGGGCTAGGTTTACTTGACCTTAGCGTTCCTTAAGTTGGGTTTGGGTTCTCGATGACTTAGACCTTGCAAAAAGTGTCATAAGACTTTGAGGCCAGGCCTACTGGACCTTAACTTTCCTTAAATTAGGTTTGGGTTTGGATTCTTGAAGTGATCTTGACTTGAGTTAAGTTTTTTGGTGAGTCTTGATTGGTGTTAACATGTTAGGAATTGGACTTGGATCAAAAGTGGATAAAAAATATTGAAACCACTCAACATTACACATTATTAGTGACAATCAATTGTTCAAAGATAATGTTAAAAAATACACATTTAGTAAAACACACAATATTCAATTTTACATTAAAAGTTTATTTGTAAATCATATAATTACTTTGGTAAACATTCATAATTCTTGGATCAAAAGTTTGAGAATGACACATATTGTAAATCACATATTGTAAATTGATCCACAGTTGTTGACAATAACTTGGCATAAAACCATAATCCTCTAGGTTGGCAACTCCTTGTGCTCTTTTACATGCATGATTAATTTCATATACATTACCTTGAAAAAGAGGAAACATTTTATGATCTTGGTTTCTATTTGTGCCCTCCCAATGTGCCTTCCACTTGGTGAAAACATGCATCGCAAGGAAGTTGTATGACATTGATTATGCCTACATTCTATTGTTTCAACAAAGAATATTTTTGTTTTGCTATGTTAAATCATATTGGCATCAAAATTCAAATTGGTTGCTTTCAATTATACCAGTTGTTGATTCAAGGTTGATATTTAATAGGGTGTTTGGTCTGTGTCGATTGAGATTTGTGCCTTTGGACAATCACAATCTCCTTCATGCATACCTCAACATATATACAAAGGCATTTGCAAAACAAATGCTTGTTTGGATTGGCTTATATAGTTGTTGGTTCAATGTTAATATTTTCTTGCAATGTTTGGTTTACTTGGAATAAGGTTTGTACATTTGTGCATCTACACAATCACCATATCCCTCATCCATAACTACAGATGTATACAAGGCATTTGTGAAATTGACATGCATACAACCCTAAACCCTGAAAGAGATTTGATAGTGAGAACTCATGTTTTCAAACCTCTAAGTGCTAAGATCTAAAACCTGATTAAGCCTCTTCAGTCTCAATTCCTTTTTGAGCAAATCTGGACTTTGCAAATACATAAGAAAGAATAGTGAAATTCACAATACTGGCTTGTGTGGTGGCATAGCGCAGGTCAAGAAATGGGCATGTGGGTGGGAAGAGGGTATGGCTCTCACTAACCTTACTGCACCCAATCCATATCACTAAACATGTGATGCTTAGGGAGTCTGACTTCTCAGCAAGATTTTATTCTGATACTCTTGGACTACAACTCTTTGCATCACCTATCTTTCAGGTGATGTCTTCCAAGGATTTCTCAAGTATTACACCATTTGTTCTAGCCATGCTGGAATAAAAATGAGAGCAAAATCCTACACCTGCTCAGCATGTGTATTGACCTACTGCAAAAAATCCTAGGTTCCAATGCTCTTCTTATACTCAATTATGTTGTCTTGTTTGCTTCATCCCCACGACCAAACACCGTTTCAATGTCTTCTGTGATCTCATCCCACTTCTCCTGCATCATTCATATTGATATACACAAGTTAAACAAACAGACAAAACAAGGCATGAATAGATTTAGCCTGAAAAAATTTCAGGATCCAAAGAGAGCATTGTAAGACAGAGGATGAAACAAAGAGAATCAAAGATTTTGGCTGTGACAGAAATTCCATCAAAAGGTCAAACCACAATTGGATGTAAGATGAAGGACCATACAAAATTTCAGGGTTAAGAGGAGCAATATGTTACCTGGAATGATTCAAACCATTCTCTCTCATAATCAGCACGAGTGGTAAATTCACCAATATCCTCTCGATACCATTCCTTGGTGTATGTCACCAGGTCCATTACTTGCTCAACCTCCAGCACCTCCCATGGCCGTAGTCCTGGGATCTCCTTTGCCAATTTCTTCCTGCAAATACCATAGAACATATGTCATTTCATCTGAGGTTACCTAACTTGTTCTCAATGTTCAGTACTTCAAATATCCATATGGACTACTTCTCCCATAACAAATCAAAGGTATGGTTGAACCTAGTCATCTCCTTTCATTATGGAGTCCTTTGTGAATCCTCATGATGTACAAACCATTTCACAAATTTCATGCTGTAGCACATAAAGACATACAACACATACCTTGCTTCATAAGAAATAAACTTGTAAGGCATAGTCTGCTTTTGCCCCTGCTCAAGAATATCTGTTAGCTCTGATCCACTGGCCCAAAGGAACTGGGAGTGCATGGGAGAACTCTCGCCCGGCCAAAAGCCCCCATTCAGGCGCATAACTGCTTTCTCACGCTCCCGTTTCTCTGTTGCCTCATTCTGCAGTTGCTTGTATGACTTGAATTCGTGACCTTTAAGGGGTGCCCATGGTGCAATTCCCCGTGCCACTTTGTGCACCAAGGCTGTTCCCATGGTTGCCAACTTAACTGCATGGCACAAATCCAAATTACACAGACCAGAAAATGCGAAAGCAAGTATTAGTCATAACCACTCATCAATTAATCTGTGCAGACAAAAGTCTTCATAACCAATACCATATTGCTTCAGATAACTCAGACTTGTGACTAAATATGTGCACAATTGATGAAGACTGAGATTCACAATGAGTAACAATAATTGAACCTTTCCAAATTACAATGGAAAGCTTTTCCTATCTTGTTAAAGACTCACAAGTTAACAATTTAGAACCTACAACTAAACATGCATTTTGACAGATTCAAAGATATTATGAAGAGATTACAAGTGTTTCTTAAGAACAACAATATAGCAGTGTGGAAGGAAATGAGGTTGAGGAGATTACTGTCTGGGGTAGCTATGGCAGTTTCAAGGCCATAGACCATGCCAATAGGTGCCCACTCATCCATGTCATCACCCCAGATGAACGTGTTTTTGTCCACAATCCCTGCAGCCCAGGCTGTCTTGAGATTCACAAGCTCCATGGGGCCGCGTGATCGGCCAAGTCGGTCCTTGTAGTACCATCCACCTGCCCTCATCACATCTGAAAAAGAACCCGTTCCCAAGTTCAAGAGTAGCCCCATTCAATCTTTCCCATACTCCATCTAGAATGTTTACAGTGAACTGATTGCAATCAACCTTCCCAACAACCAAAATCTGTGTATATCACAGAGAATTTCTAATTACAAAAAAAGGAAAGGGAAAAGAAAGAAAGAACAACAAAAAGATCCGATTCGTAAGAGCATAACAGAAGAAACAGGCAGTAAATCCAACACAAGGCACATTGGCAGTTGTTACAAGAAGATCATGAACCTCTTAATGCATGCAAGAGTTGTAACCCTAACAAGACAGAAGATGAGCCTCTACTGACAAACAACACCTGTGATCAATCATCTTCAGAAACTAACAAAAAAGAATTTGACACTAACAAAGCATGTGGGCTTTATCCATGCAATGGGGATGGATTTGTATCCGAAACATTTGGCGCCTCTTGAGGCAAATTCAGAGGAGGAAAAAAAATCCAGCACATGGGTGAGAGAGATATATTGACAAACATTCAAGATCCAGAGGCAAAAACCCCACTAAAACCTCACATTGAAAAAACCTTCACAACCATTTCGGCTGCAAAGAAACCTTGCAAATTTTCAGAGGAGAGGGTGAGGAAGTAACACAAACAAACCTGTGAAAAAAAAAATCCTCAAGGGTTTCAGAAACCATGGCTAGGGTTTCAGAATGGAAAGAGAAGGAACGTGAGAAAGAGAGAGAGAGAGAAGGAGCTTGCTTACTTACAATCAGAGTAACGTTTGTCAAGCCATTTGTAACCAAGCACTTGTTGTACGTCAATGGGGCGCTCAGGAGGGTAAGGCCGCTGCCTATAACCCCATAAACCAAACTGAAACTGCTTGAAGAAATCCCAGAATCTGGACTGCACCTCTTCCTCGCTGTTCAAAGCTTTCCTAGGAAGGTCAGGACCGCCATAAGGTCCTCGCACATAAGGCAGAGATTTCCACAGCTTGGCATCTTCTTTCCGGGTAGGGTTTGCATTCTCCTTCTTCGCCTTCTGCAATTCGAGCTTCGCAAGCTCTTGTGACCTCAACAGAAACCTAGCCACTTCCGACTTTCGGAACTGCTCGATGAGCTTCTCGTTCTCCGCGATCTGCTCTGGCGTTGCAGCTCCTTCTTTTTCGAACACGCCATCGTCCATCAGCTCTTCCTCCACTTCTTGTGAGTACCTAGGGTCCGGAAGGCCTTCTTCCTGCTCCATCTTGTAAGCCTCCAACCTCTTCTTCCATTCATCTCCGCCGCCATCTTTTTTGGGCCCGTCAGTTGCGATCTTCTTCCCTGCCCCATCGCCCTTGTCCCTTCCTCTCCTCCACCTTCTCATTGTGACAGCCGCTGCAGCAACAAGAAATCTTCCACAAATCCGAGCTGCTGCAAAGTCGCCAGCTTCCAAAAACACAGCGCGCGCAAGCGCGAAGAAGAGGAAGAGAAAGAAGATAAGGAGAAGAGGCGGGGGTTTATCCGTTCCCATGAATGCGTTCCCATTAGATGGGAACGTTACCAGGTCCCTGAAATAGCAGCGACTAGGTAGGTAAATAAGTAAGGACCTACTACCTACCTACCTACTAGGTACCTACCTACTAAGCAGTTTGAAAATTATGCATTCTAGTTGCAATTCTTTAATTTGTTGATGCCACAAAATTAATCTAAAATTCGATCAACCCATTTGGATGTCATGGAATGGATGGAGAAAATTGATGGATGAATAAGTGGATGGATAATAAAGATAGCAAGAAACAGGCAAGGGTTTATAAGTGTTCCTAGTTTTGTTCCCATGAATGCGTTCCCTTCAGCTGGGAACGTTACTAAGTCCTTGCAAAAGCAGCAACTAGGTCTGTAAATGAAGTAAGTACGTACTACCTACCTTCTAAGCAGTTTGAAAATTTTGCATTCTAACAGTGCAATTGGATATTACTAGTTTAATGGTGTCACAAATTAAGTTAAATTTTGGTTAACATATTTGGATGTCATGGATGATGGGATGGATGGATATGTACATAGATGATGAAGATAAGGAGAAGTTCAACTGTTTTCATGGAATTCATCGGTCTTTGATTGTAGCCTTTGGACAGCTTCAAATCTTTTTATGGATTCATTTGTGGATGGAAAAATGAATGAATGAATCAAACACCAAGGTTTTCATTGAATTAGTTAGTCTTTGATTGTAGACTTTTGTTGGGTTCATATCAATTGCTTACCTTGTTTCATTTTCAATCATTCAACTTTATTTTGCTTGCATGTGGATTCATTTGCTTGTCTTTACTTGGATAGCCTATCCTTCGAATGTATAAATTTAATCTTTCACAAACATGGTCCCATTATGTTGTAAATTTGAACTTATGCATTTTTTTTTCACTTAGATGATTCTTTTCTTTCAAACATTATTGTTCATTTATTAATTATTTAAAAAAATTGTGTAGCAACTTTATAGTTCAAAAAAGGTAATAATACAAATACGACCCATGTTGGGCATCCTTTATCTATATAAACATACTTACATTTAACATACAAGTTTTATAGTTATAGAAATTAGGAATAAAAAATCTCATGGACCAATCCACATGGGTTGCATGGATGGTTATCTGATCATGATTTGATCGGCATTAGTTCTTTCTTCTTTATGTGGTTTTACTATAATTTTCATGTGTAAATTTGGATGTTAAATAAATTTAACTAATTGTATGTAATTCATGAGAGTAAATACTAACCCTATTATATTTTCAATACACGCTCCTGACCCCAATTTTCTTCTTAAAAAAATATTGAGATACCCTACTATTATATAAACTACAAGATAGATGGCTACTATTTTTATAAGTTCATGTATTAATCATTTTGCTTCACACATGTACAAAGTCTTTGCATTCCCATTTGTTTTCTAAAAAATTGAAATTTAATTGAACTTAGCAGTTTTGTTAAAATATTTGCGATTTGATCATTTGTGGTTACATAAGTTAATTTTATTTCCCCATAGAGAACTTTTTCTCTATGTAATGATAATGCACCTCAATATGTTTGGTGCAAGCATGATAGATTGAGTTTTTTGCGATCTTCATATAACTTTGGTTGTCGACATACAATGGAATGACTGTTTGAAGTACACCAAGTTGTTTTAGGAACGTTCTCAACTAGGTTGCCTCTTTTGCACCTTCAATTGAACTAAGTGCAACAATTGGAGTTTTTTCAAACACCACATCACCAAGCATCTTCCAAGCTTAAATAGGTAGCTTGAAATAGACTTCCTTTGTTCATGTCATCAAGCCAATCTACATTAGTAAAACCATGTTTAGTGATTATTATTATGGAAAATTATTGTCATTTTGTCATTTTTGTCCTTCTATTGGTAAAGGATTTCATAATCTTGGGTACCCATTAGATACATGAAGATGTGATGGGCCCCTTCCATGTGTGTCTTCTTGAGCTGGTTCATGTATTTGTTAAGTATCCCCACCATGTAGGTGAGATCAAGTTAGTTGTTGGTGAGATAAATCAACTTGCCAATAATTTGATGATATAAGGTTGAATTAGTATCCACCTCTCATTCATCCTTATCAAGATTGGCATTTGCTAAAAGGGGCATGGGCATTGGGTTGTATCCACTCATCTAAAATTCATCAAGAATGTTTATGACATATGCACATTGGCACATAAAAATGCTTTTATGCAAAGATAGAAGCTTCACTCCTAGGAAAATTTTTAGAGGCCCAAGTTCGGTCATTTCAAATTGAGAAAATAACTAGTTTTTCAACCAATGAATAATCTCAATGTGGTCTCCTATAATTAGATGATCATTCACATAGAGCAATATGATCAACATGTTTCCATCCTCTTGTAAATAATACAAGTTGTGATCCACATTGCTTTTGGTCAAACCTTGGGTTTGCAAATATTGATTTTTTTTTCATACTAGGCTCTTAGTGGTTGTCATAACTTGTACAAAGTTTTATGAAGCTTGCACACATTCTATTCCTACCCTTGGATGTGGAAGCTTTCAAGTTGCACCATGAAAACATCCTCCTTTAGATCATTGTTTAGAAATGAAGTGTTTACATCCAATAACTCTCACTTTTTGTGAGCCACAAACACCACTATCAATCTCACCATGTTCCATTGAATCACTGGCATAAAAGTTTTGTTGAAATCAATTCTTGGTCTTTGTTCATATCCTTTTGCCACTAATTGTGCTTTGAGTTTGTCAAGTTTTCCATCAAATTATGGCTTTATTTTGTACACCCATTGTGCATTGATCAACTTCTATCCTAGTGGGAGGTCAACAAGACTCCATGTCTTGTTTTCAAAATAGAATCCATCTCTTAAACCATCGCCCAATTCCACCTTCTTGAGCTAGACGCCTCACTATAACACTATGGTTTTGACACATTGTGTGTCATAGTAAAAAGATAATATTCTTTTTTAGAAAATTCACATGAATCAAATCATGTTAGTGCTCCCCAATAATTAACGATCTAAAATGGTGGTTGTTGCTTTTTAGTTGGTTGCTTTAAGCTTGGTGTGGGAAATTGTGTAATTGTAACCTCTACTCCACCTCTAACTGCAAGAAGGGTTGACAATGAGCTGGATAGATTGCTCAAAGGCATCTTCATTCCTTCGTAAAAAAATTTGTGTGGTAATTTGTCTCCCATGTCATTGGATTCTAAGAATTTTTTTTCTTTCTTTTGATCCAAACCATGAGATTCTTGGGGTGTGATGTGAGGTGCTGTATTGTTTTCAAACCTCATTAGATGTGTTTTTATGTGAGTTTGTTTCAATAGTGCAAAATCATCACCAACCAACCACAAAATTGGGTTAGGTTTTATAATTGTTTTTGATGTTACAATTGACATCTCGTCAAATTTTACATTTCTATTAACAATGACTTTTCTACATTGAGGATTATAACACCTCTATGCTTTAGAATGACCATCATATTTTACAAAGATTCCTTTTCAAACATGGGCATCTAGGTTTTGTCCTCCTTAAGGACATGGATATATACTTGACATTTGAAAATTCGCAAATGATTTATATCAAGTTTCATTCTTGAAACTTGTTTTAATGTAATTTGGTGGTTAACTTTTGTTAGACATCTATTGAGTAGAAAGGTTATATTGTTAATTGCTTCAACCCAAAGATGGTTTGGGGTGCCATTCTTAAACACCATTAATGTGGCCTTATCTAGAATTGAATGATTCATCTTCTTGGCAACCCAATTTTGTTGGGGGGTCCTTGCTTGGGTGAATTATTGTATGATGTTATTATCCTGACAATGTGTTACAAATTCATTTCACAAATGGGTGGCTCATTTTTGTGACAAAACAATGTTTTTTTTCATGAGTACCCTTTATTCAAATGCATATGATGATTAATGTATCTTTGGATCTATTAATTAGGACTTGGATCTCAACAAATAATTTCATTATGAAGAGAATTGTGTGGTCATTTATTGATAAAAAATTCATTTGTTAGTATTAATGGACTTTTGAAGTTGAAAAATATGGATTGGTCATCTAACTAAAACATCACAAAATAGAAAAAAATATTTTGATTCACATTCCAAATTTGTTATTGGGACTCAATATATAATGTAGTACAAGATGATTCTATGAAGAATCTTTTCTTTGAAAACCTTAATCGATTAATAGCTAGGGATTTTTTTGAATGGTTAAAATTTGATCATACTTTCATAAGTCTATATGAGTTACAATTTTGTATGTTTTTCAAACATTTTGTCCCAAAAGCATATGTTTTTGAAAGTTTTAGATGGGGCATTATTTTTATGGACTTTGTGGGTTTTCCTTTTAGAACCTTTAATTTTAAAATGACATTAAGTACATTAAATACAAGTTTTCATGTAGATTTGGGAAGTTTTGTAAGGGATTGGACACGTATTATTCAAATATTTTAAAAATAACAACCATGTACATTTGAATCATTTTAAAGAATCTTGTATGGATTTGTAGGGAATGTAAAAACTACCAAAAATGAATCAATGGACTATGCATCTAACCAAATATTTTCCTTTTTAATCCAATAATAGGACTTGGATCAATTTAGTGGTTTGGCTTTCTACTTCATGTCTAAACAAAAAGAATTTGCTAATGTCACAGAGTCAAAAAAATGGCTTGTTTAAGTTTCACTTTTATTTATCAAGAAGTAAACCCAAATTTTTTGTGATTTGTGATTTACAAAAGTCATGAATTAAAACAACCCAACTAATGATTTGACTAAAAATGGGCCACACAAAATAAAATGTACTAGTTGAATTAATTATGTTGCTTGTGTTTGGCTCTTGGGAAAATGTTATCAAGTTTGCTTCCCTAGTTGGCAACCGTAACACATTTTTTCAATTACAAGCAAGTTTGTTAATATCCTTGTTGCCATTTCATTTTGAGACATAAACTTTAAGCTTTTATAGTTCAAATGGCCTAACCTATGGTGCCATATCTTCACATCGGATGAATTGTCAATGACATTGACTTGTGATGATTCAATCAAGGTTTTCATATCAAGGTGATAGAGACCATTAAAGGCGTCTTGTATCCCTTTCATTGTCACTTGACGATTTTTCCTACAAATTACAAAATTTTTCTTTCATCAAACACTATTATGTAACCTAGACTTGTTGTTTATCTTACATTCAACAAATGTTTTTTAATCCAAGTATGTATAAAACATTAACAATCCCCTTTATTTCACCTCATGAGGTTTCAACAATCACAATTCGTTTTCCAACAAAATCATGCAACTAGCCCCTTGTTATCTTTACCACTAGAAAAAATCTAGGTTTTTACAACTGGATTTTACAACTAGGTTTTAGTTGCAGACAACATTTGCAACTATTTTTCCCTTACTTGCATTGGATAAGTTATAAACAACATTAGTCACAAATGACAACCATTCATATATGGAAAAAAAATCAACAAAATGCATTTTCATCTATTGACCCACCATATAAGTATTGTCACTTACAACTAGTTTGCAACTAATTTGGTCAACCTTGTGCTCTTATCATATGTTGCCACGTGTCATTAATTTATTATATTAAAAAAATTAATATTATTATTTATGAAAATTTGAAATAATCTAACATGTCCAATTTTTATGTTTATTGCAACATTAAGTTAATAGAACTAATGTGGTTTGTGCCAATCACCCAATTGTGAACATGACCTTGATAATTGAGCTAAATTGTGAATTTTAATAAAAAATTAAATTAATTTATAGTGACGAAAATGACTCAAAATCCAATATTTCACTTGCTTTAGGTATAAAAATTGTGAATACCTACAATAAATCCCATTCATCAAGGGCTTTGCAATAGTATAAAAAAGTTGCCCTGATTTTCTAAAATATTTAGTTTTAATTTTATTGAATTTTCTTTGATAGAATTGTTCAATATTGAATAATTCTTGCATTATAAGTCTAAAACTACCAAACCACTTGGTGCACCCTTATTCATTGAGGGCTTTCAAATGGTGTCAAGAGCACAAATAGGTGGGGGGGAGGCTGGGGTGAGATTGTGGTTTGGGAAATTTCAAAATTTACAAACAAAACAATCAAACTACATTCCTTAATACATGGATTGCCAAGTTAAATAAGGTTATGCAAATGTTCAATATACACACAAATTAAATGTGTTCATAAGAAACTAAAGTTACATTATGTTCTCATAGGTTTGAAAATCATGAAACAATTGTAATCATTTTCAAAATACCTTTATAGGGACTTAACTTATATATTAACATAAAATGAAATGATGAAATAAAATATAACAAATTGGTCACTTGATTACACTATATTGCACAAATCTCAAGTGCATGCATACTAATAGAGTCACAACAAGTGTAATCAATTGAAAAAAAATACCAATTGCCTATCCCTCAACATACACTACAATTTTCCATGGTTTACAAAGAATTTGATCTCAATTTCTTTTATTGGGAACATCCAAGTTTAACCTCTTGGAATTAGAAATCTTTAATGAAAGATGATGTTTAATTATTTAATCGAATACACTATATAATGATAAAAAAGTGTTGGAAATATAACAATGGTAAATGCCAAGGATATTAAAAAATGAACAATCACTAACTTGAAAAGAAAAGGGTTGCCAACCCTTTAAGTGTAATTTCTAGCTAACAAGGTCAAAATTGTACATGTGTTTCAACAATAGAAAAATTATGGACATGTAAGGATTCATTTGGAACATGTTTAAAATCCCAAAAAAGGCCACTTTAGTGCAACTTCTTACAACATGTGAAAACGATTAGTAGATTGGACATTATTTTCATTTTCAAATCTCTAACTAATTATCTAAAATGGATAGCATATTTCCAACTCTTATATATGCCATATTATTCTCTAAGGCCTCCAAGGAAATTAATGGAATCATAAAAATCCATTGAATAACCTCAACAATACCAAGAGGCTCAACCAATGAGTTTTTTGGAGGTGGATTTTCATCATTTTTCCAACTGAAAATTTGGATTTCAACCTATACAAAGGATTTTTCATTAAAATTTTTGACCCAAATTTGCCAGATTTCCAAGGAAAAAAAATCCAAACCATCCAATTTCCATAATAGGTTTCAGTAGGTGACCAAGAATATAAAAGGATCCTTACATATATTCACTTTCATATCTAGTTTAGAGTCAATTTTGGCTAATATTTCTCTTGGATGGCCGGGAAATCCCTTGAGTGTAAAGTCCGCCGATTTTATTTTTAAAATAAAAATCTTGTGATACCCAGAGGGTACCTGGTGGTACCCTCCGGGTATCATAGGAAAAAAGACCCATTCCGTTTTCAGAAAGCACTAGGGGCTTTTACGCATTATAAGGTCGCCTCCAAATACAAAGGAAAAATTAGGTCAGGACTTTACCTTTTAAAAAAAATGGCCTCACAGTTTGTGGAGGACAGATTCAGCTAGATGACGTGTCCTCCAGGTACATTAACAATAATTCTGCCGGACTCAAACATCCTAAGAGCATCTCCAATGGTGCTCAGTATGTGACTCTAGATAGTAGAATTTATTGCGGAAAAGTCAAAATGTGCCGGTTTAGCTTAGGACAATGATTTTTCTGCACCAAATTCGTCCAGCTTGCCGAGGTTGGTAAAAGGCTAACACAGTTGTGCACCTCTAAAAAGAGTGTAATAAATTGGACCTAATCGCAGCTCAGTATTTCTGATTGGTCGAAAATAATGATTGGTGCAGGTGGTTTGCTATTAGTAGTCCCCACATATATGCAGTTCCCGGTTCAGTTTTATTGGTGGGGTTGTCAAAAAAACAGCTAAACTTAGACATTAAATGTTTTATCCAAGAGTGACATAGTGAGCACCGGTGGAGATGCTCTAACACGTGGGCAGTCTAGGATAATGGACTGTACAATCCAAGTCCACCTAGGGGTATAACACGTGTCAACATCGTAACACCTGGACTAATCCTTCACAATTGTGGCCCCAAAAATTGAGAGAAGAAGATGACAACTGGCAGCATCTAAATGAGCTAACGGTGTGGTCTTCAGTGCACGTGGCAAGGTCTTATGCGTTAAACTGGAGCAGGTTGTTACTTGAGAGGAGCTTTTTGATATGTATAAAATTGTTATTAAAACTTTTGGTTTTTTATTATTTTTATTTCAAAAAATCTCCACTTTGCTCGTTTTTCTATGAAAAGAGATTAAAAAATTGTCCTCTTTTTGGGCATCTGGTGCAAAGAGACATATATAATATATACCAGTGTTAGCCTGTTAGGCGGGTATTAGAGATTGCTCCAAACCACCTCTGGTCATGAGGGGGTTCTTAGGCCTCATAGTCACGGTTCTCAAAAAAATCAAAGGACCAGTTATGATATGTGGTTACTTACAAAACCACAAATTCTTGAGAAAAATAACTTGTATACTAAAACTACTTTAAAGCAGGAACCTGAGGTTCTCTGATTCTACAAAACTTAGAAACCAGAACCTGCGGGTATTAGTAACATGAAATACCCGCTTAAACAGTGACTGACATTGATACCCTGCACCATGTAGGTGAAATTGAAAAATTTATTTTTTCGAAAGTCGCAAAAGGGTTACGTGTCTCACCGTGCTTGCATTTCCAATGGTATTTATATTTGGACAACATAACCTTGGGCTTTCAAAATGGTGTTATTCGCTGGAGCAGTAGCGTCTCTCTGTGCTCTTCAACTCCTTGTACAGAGCGAGTCTCCTCCTGCTTCTCCGGCTTTCTTGCTGCACCGAGTTTTCTGAGGTGATGTTGTCAAGATCTCTTTCAGAAGTATTGAGACTCAGAGTTTGATTACTTTCTGGATTTCTGTTTATAAAACTTTCTCAGGCGCTGGAGTAATCAAATTTGGTTTTAGATGCAGGGATGTCTAGGTCTAAGCATTGAGGATACAGCTTGAAGTTTTTCTGTAATTTCAGAGTTTCTCTTGTTGGTTTTTGGTTTTGATTTTTTCCCCCCCTAAGCCTGGTGATGGTTGATCTTGTAGCTCTGAGATTTTTTGTTTTTTTTCCAGTGTTTTGTTTTGTTGTTTAGAGGAGCTTCTGCGGAAGAAGAAGTTCATGTGTTGTGTGTATGAACTGTGTTTTGGTAATTGATCTTAGCTGCATTATCAATTTCGGTTGTGACCAGGTGCAGTCGTCTTGGGGCAAAAAAAAATTCTTTGAGCTAATGTTGTTCTGGACTTCGAACTTTGATTTGTGTTTTCAGGAAACAATAGATTCCGTTGCTTATTATAACTTCCGGATTCGTTTGACGAGCTAGCGATAGTCATCATGGGGAAGGGAGGCGTTTTAGCTACGTGTTGCGACATCCTGATCGCCATCCTCTTGCCACCTCTGGGCGTGTTCCTAAAGTATGGTTGCATGGTAAGGACCCAAGTTCCGCTACTACTTTTTTCTCCTACTTTAGTTCTTTCGAGTCCATAAGCTCCGATGAAGACTGAAGAAGACTAGCAGACCTAGTACACTATTATTCAGACATTTTGTAAATTTTGTAATGCCAGTAGCTTGCCAGTCTTTGCTCATAGTTCCGCTGAATTCATGAAAGTTCTGGATCAGACAGTACTGGAAGCTTCAAAGTTGTGGGGCTTTTTGCTTTGGCAGATGGAGTTCTGGATATGTCTCCTCCTGACAATCTTGGGATACATCCCTGGCATCATATATGCCCTCTGTGTTCTTGCATGATGATGCAGAACACGAAAGCACAAACCGGCCTGAATTAATATGGCCTGCAATGGTTTGCACTTCATCATCATCATCATCATCATCATCATCAGTGTAAGTACTTCCCTCACTGCAATACCTTTGGCCAGCAAGAAGATTCAGCTGGGAGAGGCCAAATAAAATTGGAGCTTGGAGCTTCACTTGGAGATTTATGAGAGTTTCATGATATAGACAAGGACTTGAGCTTGAAGCTCCAGAGTTTCAAGATATAGAAGGACTTAATGAGAGCTTGTACATTGCACTTAGTGAGATCCATCTTCAAACTTGTTAGGAACAAGAAGTTCACATGAAATTTGCAAAGAAGATCAACAACAATTACTTGTATTGAATGGTCATATCATATATGTGTTGTTTCACGGCCATGTGAAACATCATAGAATCAATTTCATTGGAGTGACAATTTAGTGAGATTAAGACAATGGTATGCAACTTAGTTTTGTTGGTGGATCTAGAGCTGTTATTAGACTTGTGTTATCTTGGGAAATAAACAATATCAGCATTTACAAGTGTTATTGTCTTGTGAAATATCACAGTAGGGCTGATAGGCTGGTGAGTGAACATTTAAGAATGGAAAAGCAGGTTGAGTCTTCACACATTGTTCCTTTGCTTCTTTGGTGCACTCATCAAGTTTTAAATCACCCAAAAATGAATTAAAAATGAGGAAGATATGAGTCTGGAACTAGACAGGAGTCTAAAGCTATTTTTACAAAAAAAAATTTGGAGTAAACTATCATACATACTGGGCTTGTGTTTTCTGACATGCTCCTTTACTTCTGACAATAAGAAAAAAACACTTGTAGCCCTCTGGTGTACTAATATAAAAATTGCTCAATTTGTTTAAGGAATGAGAAAATACAGACAATAAGAAAAAATATTTGTAGCCCTCTGGTGTACTAATATTAAAATTGCTCAATTTGGTTAAGGAATGAGAAAATACAGAAAAGTGTTTGATGATGGGCAATTCTACCATAGTACACTACCACACCTACTACTGATGTTTGACACAAAATAATTCACAAAAGGTCTAGAAGAATAAAAGAGAATTTTATTGACATTTGCTGAAATTGTTGAGAATTGAACTCTCATCTTGGGGCCACTTTAGGTGAAAGTTTACTATTAAAATTTGCCAACACGTCATCAATGCACAGATAACAGAGAAAGAACCTGTGGTGTTTCCAAGTAGACCCTGCTCGTATACTTATTCATCAATAGTTGAAATTCTCAAAAATTAAATTTGAAACTGTTGAACCTCCTTGTTTTCTAAAGTAACTAAAAAAACAACTAAACAAACAATTCGATTGTTAGTCATAGGTAGGGTAATCCTTGCAATTACTTTTTGGCAATAATTGTGAAATTTGTATTTGTGTTTGAATTGTCATGTCACATGGGTTGTTTTGTGATCATGTTAAATATTATGCAATCAATTTTATTGGAGTGAGAGTTTTCAATGTAATGAAACCATGTCCAAATGCATCTTAGTTTTGTTGGAAAAATAGTTTAGTAAAATGAGACTATGGCATGCACCTTGGTTTTGTCGGAATGATAATTTAGAAAAATGAGACCATGGAATACACAGCTTGGTTTGGTTGGATCTAGAGCTAGGACAAAGTTCGAGAAGTTTTAGGATCTAAATGTTCCCTATGTGTTCCTAATGGTATTTCATGATGTTCTCAAATTTTTCTCTCTCTAAGTCGTAAGAGCTACTAGCCTTGCCTTAGTGACTCATAAGGACACAATTATGGTTAATTTTCCTCCTGAGTAGGATAATTCCAATGTTGGGCTGTACTCACTTTTCCACAACAACTGCTGGTTCCAACTTTTAACCTAGTTTTAAAGAACTGGGCAGTTGAAAAATTTTAAAACTCCTTCAGAGAACCAGTCAGGTGAATTGGAAAACAAACCCCCATCTGGTTTTCACACTACCAATTTTTATTTTTTGTTAGTCCACAATTTTCAAAGACAATTCCTGCAACTTGATTATCAAAAATAAATATATATATGTGGCATAATTTTTTTCTAATTCATGAAATTGAAATCTCACAGCTAAGTATAAACTTTAATGTTGTTATCATTGCATGTAAGTTTCCTCCTTATCTTTAACATGAGTAATTTTATTTTTTAAAACCCATATTCATCTAACAATGCAATAAAGTTTCTTATCAAAATTTGTCTTATAATTCATTTATGTCAAAGAGACCTGTTTTGATTGTCTAAGTTGTCAATCAACTTTTCCATCCATTTTTTAATTATCATTTACTTGATAAAAAACCTAACATAATGCAAATTTGTCATGACATCCTCAAAAAACTCTCAAAGCATGCAATTTCTCAATTTTGACTTACACCCTTTTATGAATGGAGATAGTTTCTATTTGCGAACTAGGATTTTCCTATGAAGTGTGTTTAGCAACAATTCCTCTTCCATAAAAAATGCATTGAATTTTTTTCATAAAAATCATTTTTAATTTTGATGACTTTTTAATTTTGACTTGATTATTCCATTTTTCAACAAAAAAAATTTCTCAAAAAATTACTAATGTGATGGAGAGAGGCCAAAAGTAAATATGTTTAAAAAAGAAGTTTATGTTATAATATTTTAATTTAATGAACTGCCTAAAGCAAAACAAATGAAACTAAAAACCTTAGCAATCATTTACAAAATTGCTTGATTTTATGCATCATGGAATAAATGCAAATGTATAGTGAATGTGATGAAAGTATATATATACACACACACACAAAATGAACAATTTCCCAAGTAAGATTTTTTTCAAAAAAATAAAACGAAACATGAAAAACTTACCAAATTTGGAAAAGAAAATTTCAAATCAATTTTTTTTGAAAAAACTGAAAGAGACTCAAAGGTTTGATAACAACAAGGCACGATAGCAAGATGAAACATCAAAATAAAACAGTAAAATGTAACAAGGCAAAACAACAAGGTGTGATAGGAGAATGAACAAGGGGGAATAGCAAAGCAAAGAAATAACAAGTGCATAAAGACAAACCCCATAACAAAATGATAAAAAATAAGTGAGGTTCAAACATTTGTTTGATCCTCTTTATATTTGTGAAGTGTGAAACCAACACCTCCATGGACATAATGATAACACAATACTGCCCCTAACCCTAATCCCAATTTCTTTATATTTCCTAACTTGAAACTAAATTGAATAGACCTTACCAACCACCTTAGTCCCTAGATGCTAATATAGACCCCCTAAATCTTATACCCTAAATTGCTATTACTCAAAACCAAAACCAAGTGTGTCCTAATATTTGGGAAGTTATTCATATTTTAACATTTAGATACCTTGGGCAGTTCTCATACAACTAATTCTCAGCCCAATTCGCTAAGGATATCATCATTTGTGATAACTGTTGATTTCAGGCTTAGAATCGACCGTAAAACTTGATTGATTTTCACCTCATTTTTGAGAATCACCCGACACTTGATAATTCATTAAACACCCTCTCTCAATGGAGAAATCAAGCATATCATCATTTCTTCTGTGATTGTTCTACCAAGGATTCTTGAGACATGATAAAAGAAACATTTAAAAAATTTGAGAATATATTATTATGCCAGTTTTCAAGTTCCTTAAATTGTACAAATATTATCGGAGTTGATCTTGTTCTCATAATTAATTACATGCTTATCACCGTTCAGAATTTAACACAATAATCAGCTGTCTTTTTCAATGACCAAACCTTAACATAATCATCAATGTTCAAAAATGAATGTGTCCAAAAACCTATGTGAAGAATATGGGTAGGGAGGGCCCTCATTTCTTTGCAAAATCATGGGCTTGCCCTTTCCTTACATAACCCTGTTACTTCTTCAGTTTTTACTAGGAAAAATGCCCTAACAACCAGGCCTATACACCACTATGACCTGGGAACTCGGTGTAAACAATGTCATGCAAAAAATAATGTCTTCTAAAATATTTGTGCACTAAAGTCCCCCTCCAACCCCACAAGGGTACCAAAAGGGGAAATATAAGAACAACCCACCAATGACCACCCTCAACCTCTCTAACCTTTTTCTAGTTTTGGGATTCACGTTTGATGCTTCCACGGCTGCACATTATTTTGTCCTAAAGTGGCGGTGCCTCTATGGTTCACAACAGTGTTGGTGTGGTGGTATATAGGCCTGGGCTTGGTATCAATACCAATCACAAGGACCCTACTACAATGGTATACCAGAAAGGGAGAGCAATGCACATCCACGTAGTTGGAGGAGGAGCTGCTGGAGGAGCTGCTGGGACACAGTGCAAAGAGACATTCAATCAATTGTATTTTGTTTGAGTGTTTCCTCGTCTGTTGAGCAATTAGGGTCGAGGTACTAAACAATGATCACTCCCAAATCTCTCTGTGTATGCATTGGTCACTATCATTATGGTTACAGAAAGTCTGACAGTGCATTTGAGCTGTCTTCCTGTGTGCATGGAAATTTAGATGAAAGGTGATACTTGCCACCAAGAGTTGTGACAGTCATGGAACATTAGGCACTGAGTATTTGATAGATTGCTAGTTGACCTAATCTCTTTCATCTGATCTTGAACCTTGTGGGGACACAGGGTGTGTTCTACTATATCGCCTAATTCTCTATCCATGCCAGTGTTTTGTTCCCACAGCTCCCTTCTAAGCAGCATGGCTCCAAGGAGATGATCTTCTTATGGTTCATCTTCACAAACTTGACTAATTCAGATGCATATTGTCTATGCAGGCATAGCAGCAATAGTACTGTGTAGCAGCAATGCTTTTCTTCAATATGGATATGTTGTCTGATTTTGGTTTTCATTCAGTAATTGTGTTCGTGATAAGGGCTTATGGTTGTCTGCTTTATTTTGAATGGGTTGACATTTCTCCAGCCTCAAAATGCTATGAAACCTTGGGAATTCAACAAAACTTATGTATACGGACACTAGCTGCATTTCAAGATTTACCCAATTCAAACACACTCAACCATTCAGGGTTCAGGGGACTAACCAGGATGCTAGATCCTTGCATGCAATCTATGACCATCAAGGGGGTAGATTGGAAAGGGAAGTCTAGACAAGGCTGCATAGTCCTTTTCCCTTAGGAGAATGTTGGAATAACAAGTGTGATAACCACTGCAAGGAGAAAATCTATTGAAACATAGGATTGTGCCTGGGGCATCTGGGAAAACATCTCTGTTTCCATCTCCATCCCCAATTGGTTGCCGATTTTTGGTTTTCTCCCTGTTTTTTGTGTTCATTTTTTGGTGTCACCTTAGGAGTTGTGTCTGGAAAAGCAGCACAGTGGTTGACATATTATTGTAACTTTTTTATTCTTCTGATTCCAGATATGTTTCATTCTCAATAGAAATCTGCATCAGAAAACTCTCTGCACTTTGCTGCAATGTGTAAGATGGCATTAGCAGTGGTAGCAAGCCAGGGATTGTGCATATCAGGGTTGGAGAAGACCTGTTCCTCCTCCTTGAAATTGACACAGCAGCTTTCAATCACTAAGATGTCCAGGGAGAGTTCTTCAGCATGCAACAAGGATGTGAAGGTGGTGCATGCGGCAGAACCAGTGAAGAAGAAGAGTGCATCAGCAGCAGCAGGGGAGAATGGAGGAGTTGCTGCTTAAGTGCTGATGGTCTCTGGACAGCTGGAAATCCAAGACAGCTCTGCAGCAGCCAACATACACTGAGCGGCAGGCACTGGAAGGTGTTCTGAACACACTGGAGAGCTCACCTCCATCGGTGTTTGCTGGAGAAGCCAGGAGTTTGGAAGAGAGGCTGGAAGACACTGCCCGTGGAAGAGCCTTTCTGTTGCAAGGTGAGGATTGTGCTGAGAGATTCAAGGAGTTCAATGCCAACAACATCAGGGACACCTTCCATATTCTGCTGCAGATTCCCTTGTCCTCATGTTTGGAGGCCAACCGCCAGTTATGAAGGTTTGTCTCCTCCCTGGTTTTTGGAACTGATTTGGTTGCTGATACTTGCTTTCTCTTCTTGAGGTACATCCAGTCTAGGACATGCATGCAATGCACTCTCTAAGAGCAGCTCCACCCATGCTCAGTATGTGGGCCTGAACCAGTATTTCTCACATCCAAGTTTAGTTATTTACTTCTCCCAACCTCACCCATAAAACTGAAACTGGGACTGCTAAAGGTGAGAGACTATTAATAGCAACCCACCCTGGACCAATCAAACCATCTAGCCAATCAACAACAGGTGTTAGGATGTGTTGGGCCTTTTGCCAGCCTCAGCATCTTGTGCAAAAAACCTGGGCCAAAACCATTTGCTGAGCCAAACCAGCATGTTTTGACTTTTCTTCATCCAAAATTTGCTGTACAGTGCACTGTGGAGTTGCTCTAATACAATGAAGTAGTACCTAAAGAAGGAGCTTGATAAAACCTAAAATCTTGGGAGAATAGCTGGACAGTTTGCAAAGCCAAGGTCAGCAGACTTTGAGGATGTGAATGGAGTGTAGCTGCTGAGTTACAGGGGTGACAACATCAATGGAGATGGTCCTGATTTGAAATCACAGTTACCCAATCCTGAGCGTATGGTGCATGCCTACAGCCAAGCTCCGGCCACTCTTAATCTTCTTCAAGCTTTTGCAACAGGAGGCTATGCTGCCATGCAGTGTGTGACACAGTGGAACCTTGACTTTTCTTCAAACAGCAAGCAAGGAGAACTGCCTTCCCCCCCCTTGTAATTGCACCTTTTTCTCTCTTTCTTTTCTGAAAGCATTGCAATCAACCAGAAACAGTAACCTCGATGTGTTGTCACCCATATGTTGCTATGAATTGACTCTTGCTCTGTGTCGAATGATAACTTTTTTCTGAGGTGAAGAGGGCCTTTTATGTTCTCTTGCACCTGCAAATGGATCAGTGATTATATCTTAGATCTTGCTCCTGTATCAAGTGCATATCATATTATTCCTGTTGGCTGGGATTCCATTTGTGACTGAGTGAGAAGGAAGGGATGCTTCTAATTCATGGTGTCTAATTTCTGTCTTTTCTGTTGAATCTGAACTGAAATTGCTTTTTGACAGTTATGCCAGATCTTGTCGTATCTGCAGTTGTGTACTTGCTTGTGATGTAAAGCAAAATAGTCCATAACAAATCTTCCAGTGTGTAGTTCCTTATGCAAACACACAGGAGTATGTAGCATAAAACTGCAACTTGAGATAAATTGTGTGTATCAGATGCATGATAAGTGGCAGACAATCAGCTTATATGGTTATCTGTGGTTAACTTTATGGAAGATTTTAGGCTGTCACAATTGAGCTTTTCTTGTGTCTTGCATCAAGGGCACAACAGAAATTTTGAGTGATTGAAATTGCTGGACTAACAGGGTTGCTGGTTGCGTGCCACTATCACTGCAAGAGCTTGAGGACTCTTTGAATCTAAATGCGCAGGCTAATACTCAGCACAACATTTTATAAATGCATTGTGAGAAAGTTGAGCTGGATTTAAACTGCAAGTTGGTGCAGATTCTCATGTGTAATGATTTTTCCCCTTTCAGATACTGTCAATTGGCACACTGGGTAGATTAGGCCTTGGGCTTGATGGCAGCATGTGGACTTACACTGGACAACCCAGTGATGTCAACCACTAAGTTTTGAACCTCATATGAATGTCTGCTGCTCCCATATGAGGAGACACTCACCTGTGAGGATTCTACCTCTGGACTCTTCTATGGTTGCTCTGCACACAAGCTCTGGATTGGTGAGCACACTTGTCAGCTTGATGGAGCACACATTGAGTTTCTTTTTGGAGTTTCCAATCCCTTGAGGTCAAGGTTTGTCATCTTTCTGTAACAGAAAATTCCCAGCTTTTTATTGAGCCATTTTTCGACTTGATGAAGTGTTCATTGGGATCAGTGTAGTTCTGTCATGAAGTAAAGGTTTTCAGCTTAGGCCCTTTCAGAATGCTAACAGGTGGTAGAGAATTGGCAAAGCAAAGTTGGGTTGACAAGATATCCCTATGTTTCTTGTGGAATATTTGCTGCAGTTGAGTGACAAGATGCCTCCAGCAGACCCTGTGAAGCTTTGTGAGATTTTGAATCCACACAACAAACCAGGAAGGTTGACTGTGATTGTATGCATGAGTTCTGAGAAGCTTAGTGAGAAGTTCCCTGCTTTGGTGCTGGCTGTGCGGAACACTGGACACATTGTGACCTGGTTCAGTGACCCCATGCATGGAAACACCATCAAGGCCACATCAGGTCTGAAGACCCAAAGATTTGATGCCATCCTCATGAGCTCAGCAATTTTAACACCCCTCTCCATACCATGATGTGTGGATGAAGCTTGCTTGGTTTATTGGGGTTATCCTTAAACAAATATTGGGACTTGGTGTCCCCAGAATTTTTTTCTCTCTACTGCCCTTCACTCCCCTTCGTTTCATTGGCACTAACAGAGTTTCCCAGATTGCTTTGTTTGCAACATTATTACTGTCATCATCTCAAACCTTATGATGTCTACTTTGTTTTTGTTCTGGTTTCCTTTGTTTGCCAAGTCCCTGTCCCCATAAGTCTCAACAAGAAACTTCTATTCTTTCAAGTACCAAATGGGACCACAATAGACATCTTCACCTTTCCTACATTTTTGTCTAGCTAAGACTCAAAAGACCTGACTGTCAGTTTCCTTCTTTTGTGCAGGAGGAAGTGAAAGCAATCTTTGATGTGCACAAGCCGGAAGGCACTCATGTATGCGGCGTGCACTTGGAAATGACAGGGCAGAATGTGATGGAATGTGTTTGAGGGGGGCAAGAATCTGGCATTTGAGGATTTAAGCTCCTGCTACCACACACACTGTGACCCCCACCTCAATGCCTCCCAGGCCTTGGAACTCACCTTTATTGTTGCTGATCACCTACACAAAAGATGCTTAGTGCCCAGGGGCAGTCTTGTTGAGGAAATATCTTCATTGGGCAACTTCTGTGGTAGTAACAACTTCCCATGTAAAACCAAGTAGGCCAGTTATTTTGGTAGTTCATGTTTGAAACAGATCCTTCCTGCTGCCATGTCAAGGTGGTTGTCTCAAGGAGATTTAGAATATGGACACAATTTGATTCATTGAGAAGGGGGCTCATCATAGGTAGTTCCTCTCTGCAGGGTCCTCCCAATAAGGCACCCTACATGGTAATGAGACAAAATCCATATAATGGTTCTTGTTGCTTGTGGTGTTGAGTCCTTGTTGAATTGAAAGACAAAACAGTAGACTGTTCAAAAGAAAAAATTCTTTTGATTCAATAGAGCTCATTGTACAATTGTGAAGTGCTTCATGCAAAATAATACAATCACTGAAATTGAGAGGGGATGGATTGAGGAGATACAATGCTATAATTTGAAACGGTTTTCCATGATCAGCTTTTTGTAAGAAGATGCAGGATGATTTACACAAAGTTTGAATTTGTACTTTCATTTCCCGCAAGTTTGCTTTTCATGAGCTTAGATTTTGATGTGATCTCATATCTCAAGGGAAAGGACCATTTGCTGGCTATATGAGCGTCTGGTTAGACCTATTTCTGCTGCTGCAATGTCCCCATAGAGGGGTAGTAGCTGCATCCTCCTCTGCACCTGTTCCAACAACAATAGGTACCAAATTCGAGAGTTGATGCATGTTTCAGCAACAGACAAAATGCTCAAACACACAGAGGTGCGAATGAATCTGCAATGAGCTCCAAACCCTAAAAGCCTCCTCGATCTGCAAACGCAGGTGCGAATGAAATTGCAATGAGCTCCAAACCCTAAAAACCTCTTCGATCTGCAAACGCAGGTGCGAATGAAATTGCAATGAGCTCC